>Ga0302326_10002900_pt1 | contig 41104 bp, 46 predicted proteins | sample Palsa_T0_3_FD_202264 | JGI IMG/M metagenome (GOLD analysis project Ga0302326, IMG submission 202264) | Peat permafrost microbial communities from Stordalen Mire near Abisko, Sweden - Palsa_T0_3 | ecosystem: Environmental > Terrestrial > Soil > Palsa > Peat permafrost | place: Sweden: Abisko... | reverse complement strand
GGACGCTGGCCGGCGTCAGCGGCTTTCAGCTAAACTTCTCCAGCCGCGAGGTTTTCACCGCCGGCGACGAGCCCAACGTACTCGTCGCGATGAATCCGGCGGCGCTCAAAGCCAATCTCGACGATCTTCCCCCCAATGGCGTGCTGATCGTTGACCGCGAGGCCTTCAGCGAAGCCAATCTGAAGCGTGCCGGTTACACCTCGAACCCGCTCACCGATCATTCGCTCGACAAATTTCAGGTCTTCCAGGTTGACGTCACCAAGCTGACGTCGCTGGCTTTGCACAACACCGGGCTCAACAATCGCGCGGTGTTCCGTTGTCGCAATCTGTTCGTGCTCGGGATGCTCTCGTGGCTCTATCAGCGGCCGATCGAGAGTACCGTGCGCTGGCTCGAAGGGCGCTTCAAAAAGACCCCGGAACTGCTGGACGCGAATCTGTTGGCGCTCAAAGCTGGTTACAATTACGGCGACACCACCGAGATGTTCGCGAGCTCGTACGAGGTGCCCGCGGCGCGGATCGTCCCGGGCCTCTATCGCAACATCACCGGCAATAGCGCAACCGCGCTGGGCTTCGTTGCAGCGGCGGCGAGCGCCGGGCGTCCGTTGTTTCTCGGCTCCTATCCAATCACCCCCGCCAGCGACATTTTGCATGAGCTCGCGGGCTACAAGAACTTCGGCGTTTATACGTTTCAAGCCGAAGACGAAATCGCTGGCGTCACCTCCGCAATTGGTGCGGCGTTTGGCGGCGCGATCGCGCTCACGACGACCTCTGGCCCTGGGATGAACCTCAAGGCCGAGGCGGTAGGCCTCGCGGTCAAGACCGAACTGCCGATCATCATTACCGACGTGATGCGCGCGGGGCCGTCAACGGGTATGCCGACCAAGCCGGAGCAGGCCGACCTCCTGATGGCTTTGTACGGACGACATGGCGAGTCCCCGATCCCGGTGATCGCGGCCTCGACGCCCGCAGATTGTTTCGATTGCGCCTACGAAGCCGTCCGGCTCGCGACAAAGTACATGACTCCGGTCATATTGCTTACCGACAACCAGCTCGCCAATGGCTCTGAGCCCTGGCTGCTACCGGACGTAGATAAGCTGCCGAAAATCACGGTTGAACTCGCCACTGATCCGAACGGCTTCATGCCCTACAAGCGCGACAGTGAAACCTTGTCGCGGCCGTGGGCGGTGCCGGGTACGCCGGGTCTGGAGCATCGCATCGGCGGGCTCTCGAGCGAGGATGTGACCGGCAACGTGAGCTATTCGCCCGCCAACAACGAATTGATGGTGCGGACGCGGGCGCGTAAGATCGCGGGAATCGCGCGCGAGATTCCGCCGACGGAGATCTTTGGCGACGCCGACGGGGGCGACCTCGCCGTACTTGGATGGGGTTCCACCTTCGGCTCTCTGCGCGAGGCGGTGAAGCAGATGCGCGAGAAGGGCAAGAAGGTCTCGCACATTCATATCCGCTATCTGAATCCGCTGCCGAGCGATCTTGGCGATCAATTGCACAAGTTCAAGAAAGTGCTGGTTCCCGAGATGAACATGGGGCAACTGATCAAACTGGTGCGCGCCGACTATCTGATCGACGCGATCGGCTTCAACAAGGTCCAGGGCCGTCCGTTCAAGGTGAACGAACTGGTTAACCGGATCGCGCGCGCACTGGAGGACGGAAAGTAAAATGGCTACCGCGCTTACTCGCAAGGATTTCGTTACCGACCAGGAAGTGCGTTGGTGTCCAGGATGCGGCGATTACGCGATCCTGGCGCAGGTGCAAAAGGTGATGCCGGAGTTCGGCATCCCGCGTGAAAATATCGTGTTCATTTCGGGCATCGGCTGTTCGAGTCGTTTTCCGTACTACATGAACACCTATGGATTTCATACGATTCACGGCCGGGCGCCGGCGCTCGCGACTGGGCTCAAGGTCTCGAGACCGGACCTTGACGTGTGGGTGGTAACCGGTGACGGCGACGGCCTGTCGATTGGCGGCAATCATCTGATTCACGCGCTGCGCCGCAACATCGACTTCAATATCCTGCTCTTCAACAATCGCATCTACGGCTTGACCAAGGGTCAGTACTCGCCGACTTCGGAAGTGGGCAAAGTGACCAAGTCAACGCCGATGGGTTCGATCGATTATCCGTTCAATCCGATTACCGTGGCCCTCGGCGCCAGTGCGACCTTTGTGGCGCGCACGATTGACGTCGAGCAGAAACATCTGGGCGAAACGCTCAAGCGCGCGCATGCGCATCGGGGCGCGTCCTTCGTGGAGATTCTGCAGAACTGCAACATCTTCAACGACGGCGCCTTCAATGATCTGAGCGACAAGGCGATCAAGGCTGAGCATCAGTTGGTGCTCGAACACGGCAAGCCGCTGATCTTCGGCAAGAACCGCGACAAGGGCATCCGCATGAATGGGCAGCGGGCCGAAGTTGTGGCGCTTGGTAATGGCGTGACCGAGAAGGACCTCGTCGTCCACGACGAGACCAATCTGGCGCTGGCGTTCATGCTCGCGAATTTCGAGGCGCCGATGCCGGCGCCGATTGGCGTGTTCTATGCGACCTCGCGCCCGACCTACGATGCGGCGATGAATGCGCAGTTAGCCGAGGCCAAGGCGAAACAGGGCGTGGGTGATGTAGCTGCGTTGCTGAAGCGCGGCGACGTCTGGACCGTACACTAAACGATCGTCGATAAGGATAAACCAAGGCCCGGCGGCATCTGCTTCCGGGCCTTTTTCATTGGCGCGCGACGTTCAGATCGGAGCTTGCTAGGATAAGCGCGCGGAGGCAGAGATGACCTGGCTCGAAGAACTGGAGGAAATTCGCCGGCGCACGGAGATCGCCAAACAGATGGGCGGCGCCGAGAATATCAAGCGCCAGCACGACGGCGGCAAGCTCACGGTGCGCGAACGCATCGGTCGCTTGCTCGATGGCGACTCGTTTCATGAATACGGCGCGCTCGCTGGCGCGACCAGCTATGACGAAAACGGCAGGCTGATCGAGTTTCGCCCCTCGAATCTCGTCGTTGGAACTGGCCGCGTAAGCGGCCGCCGCGTGGTGGTCGCCGGCGACGATTTCACGGTGCGCGGGGGCGCGGCCGACGCCGCCATTCACAGCAAGCAGGTGTGGGCGGAGATGCTCGCCGAGGAACATCGCATGCCGATCGTTCGGCTTGTCGATGGATCCGGCGGCGGCGGCAGCGTGCGTGTTTTCGAGACCGTCAAGGCGACTTACGTTACCGCGATTCCGGGCTTTGACGTGGTGGTGCGCCTGATGGGCGAAGTGCCGGTGGTAGCGGGATGCATGGGGTCGGTCGCAGGACTTGGCGCGGCGCGCGTGGCTGCGTCGCATTTTGCCGTGATGGTCCGCGGATCGAGTCAACTCTTCGTCGCCGGGCCGCCGGTGGTCAAGTTCGGCGTGGGCGAAGATTTGACCAAGGAGGAACTCGGCGGTTCGCACATCCATGCGTATGCGAGCGGCGCTGTCGATAACGAGGCCGAGAGCGAGGACGACGCGTTCGCGCAGATTCGGCGCTTCCTTTCGTATCTGCCGCAGAACGTATGGCAGGTGCCGCCTCGCACTGAACCCGAGGACGATCCCAATCGCCGCGAAGCAGAATTGATCGATCTGATTCCACGCAATCGCCGCGCTGGCTACGACGCGCGCAGGATGATCGAACTGATCCTCGATCGCGATTCCTTCTTCGAAATCACTCCGTATTTCGGCGGTTCGCTGATCACCGCTTTCGCGCGCCTCGATGGCTATCCGGTCGGGGTGATGGCGAATGACCCTTTCGTCATTGGCGGATCGCTTGACGCGTCGGCCTCCGACAAGCTGTGCAAGTTCGTCGATACCTGCGACACCTTTCATCTGCCGGTCGTCAATTTCGTAGATCAGCCCGGTTTTCTCATCGGCCGTGAGGCGGAAGTGACCGGGACCATTCGGCATGGCGTGCGTGCACTTTACGCGGTTTTCCAGGCTACGACGCCGTGGGTCGCGATTATGGTGCGGCGAGCATTCGGGGTGGCGGGCGCCGGTCATGGCAAGACTACCGGCCTCAACTTTCGTTATGCGTGGCCGTCGGCGGATTGGGGATCTTTGCCGCTGGAAGGTGGCATCGAGGCGGCCTATAAGCGGGACCTCGCGGCGTCTGCCGATCCCGACAAGCTGCGCGCGGAACTCGAGGCGCGGTTCAATCAGATTCGATCGCCGCTGCGCACCGCCGAGATGTTCGGCATCGAGGAGATAATCGACCCGCGCGAGACCCGTCCGTTGCTGGTCGACTGGGTGCGGCAGGCCTATGAGATCGTGCCGACGCAACTCGGGCCGCGCACCCGAATGATGCGCCCGTGATTAATTGGCTTCTCGCGCTGCCTGAACCATCAAGAAGGAAGAGTATCGAATGGAGTTACGCAGTCCCGGAGTGGGTAAGGTGTTGCGATTGGCCGTCGCCGTCGGCGCCCAGGTGGCACGCGGCGAAGAGGTGATGGTGATTGAATCGATGAAGGTCGAAATCCCAATCAAGGCGGGCATCGCGGGACAGGTCAAGGAGATCAACGTGAAAGTAGGCGACCAGGTCCAGCGGAATCGCGTCCTCGCGAAAATCGAATAGTCAGTATCGGATAAACCGTACTCAGGAATAGCCACAGTGCCGAATAGCCGATAGCTGTTCCGGAGTGAGCCGTGGTTTCGTGCGATCGTCAGGGTCGCCTTCTACTCGCGTTTCCCCCAGCGCTCGAAGAAAGTGACATCGGCGGCGGGTTTGCGCGCCGGACGTCCCCAACGGCCCTTCGGATAGCCCATCGGGACGAGGATTTCGTTCGCATGAGTCGTCGGCACGCCGAGCATCTCGTCAACTTCCTCACCGAATATGTGATGCAGCCCGGTAATCGACGTGCCGAGACCATAGCCGCGCGCCGCCAGACACAGATTTTGCACCGCCGGATAAATCGCGCCGTACATGGGCCGTCCTGCATGACGCTCATCCGTATAGCGCTTGACGCAGGGAAAGATCAGCACCGGCGCTTCTGCCAAATGATTTGCCAGGTAGTTCGCCGATTTGAGTGTTTTGCCGGCGGGCGAGTCCGGCTGCGTTTCCATCACCACGCGCTTTTCCGCGCTCAGGTAATAGGTATCCCAGGCCCGTTTGTACCGTTCGGCGACGAACTCCTTGGTCGCCGGTTCGGTGACGACGATGAAAATCCAGGGCTGCCGATTACTGCCCGACGGTCCGAGCGTTGCCGCCTCGATCACCCGCATGATGAGTTCGCGGGGCACCGGATCGGGCTTCAGCCGCCGCATCGATCGCGTTGTGTAAATCGCCTCGAACAGGTCGAATTCAGGATGGCCAAACATGATGCCCAAACCTACCATTTCGTTCGTGCCGAATCAGCGTGGCGGCGAGATTTCGCCGACGCATAATCAACGGCAAGGACTCACTTGATGCGGACGAAGTAGATTGATGGAACCGCTGGATGCCGCCGGCGGTTATTCCGTACGGTTGACTACTCTCTTATGAGGTCTCATAGCTGCCATGCCCGAATCGCACGATCCAGCTTTCAAGGGACGCCGCGAGCAGCCCTTGCCGATCCGGATAGTACATTGGTGCAACGCCGTCTTTCTCATCTTGATGGCGGGGAGCGGACTGCAAATCCTCGCCGCCTATCCATACCTGGGTCCACGCGGGGCGCAATATCGATGGTATCCGCTGCAGGGCACCTCGCCGCCGATGTGGATGCGTATTGGCGGATGGCTCGGCGGCGGCCGCCATTGGCATTTCGCGATCGCGTGGTTCTTCGTCCTCAACGGCATTTTTTATGTGAGTTACTTTTTTCTCAGTGGCGAATGGCGCCGGCGGATGTTTCGTCCGTGGCACGATACCTATGGCGCGATTGCGCAGTTCCTTTACTACCTCAGAATCCGCCGCACGGAGCCGCCCGTGGACTTTTACAATGGCCTGCAACGGCTCGCCTATAGCTCGGTGATTATCTTCGGCGTCGTGATGGTGCTGTCGGGACTCGCCATATACAAGCCGGTGCAACTCCATTTCCTTACGCTCCTGTTCGGCGGTTATGACGGCGCGCGCGTGGTCCATCTCGCGGGATTGTGCCTGTTTGCGATGTTCCTCGTGGCACACCTCGTACTGGTCTCGATGCATCCGCGGGAAATCCTCAACATGATCACCGGTGGCCATCGTGAGTAGCCTGATCACGCGGCGAAAGTTCATCGTTGCTGCGACTGCCGCATCTTTGCTCGCCGGCTGCGACACCCATCCGATCAAGGGATTCCTCGGTGCGATGAAGGACTGGAACGAGAAATTCGAGGGCTTCGTATATTCGCCAACCCGGCTCGCCCCCGAATTGCCAGTTAGCGACACCACTCCCGAGAGCGCATTCCCGGCGTATTTCGTCTCGGATACGGTGCCGACCGTTCCGCAGAACTGGACGCTCAGCGTGAGCGGACTAGTCGAGCGTGAGTTGGTGTTGACGCTCGATCAACTGCAGAAGATGACCCGAACGGACGTACGCCTGCGGCATCATTGCGTCGAGGGCTGGTCCGCCGTCGCCTCGTGGCACGGCGTGCGTGTCAGCGACATTGCGAAGCTGGCGGGGTTAAAGCCGGGGGTTAAGTACGTCGAGTTCAACTCCTTCGACGAGGACTATTTTTCGTCGTGGGACCTCGCCAGCGCGATGCATCCGCAGACCGTACTCGCCTACGGTATGAACGGTCATCCGCTCGGATCGGATCACGGGGCGCCGTTGCGAGTCTATTCCGCGATCAAGCTGGGCTACAAAATGTGCAAGTACCTGACGGAAGTGAATTTCCTGCCCAACAAAACCGGCGGCTACTGGGAAGACCAGGGCTATGATTGGTTCGGCGGCGTCTGAACAGGTTCGGCAGAACGTGGTCAAGGAACTAAGAACTTATGTTTTTTCTGAAACGCGCTATTTTGACGCACCTCGCAGACTCGTTAGCTCGGCTCGCGAGCTCGCCTAGTGATGGTTTCAGACTTCCATTCTTGAAGAGGGTGTCTGGGTTGACGCTCGCGATGCTCGGATAGGTTGCCCGGTTAAAATCGGAGTCTAGCGCAGCGCTAGTCCGGGGGCCTCTCTCTTCGACGCGTTAACCATGCTTCCGCGAGCGCAAAAGGTCTCATCTATCGCCATCGATAGACCAGATTGTGACTTACCACTGTGGGAAGTGTGAAACCTTTCAAAGGTTTCGCGTCTCTTCTTCTCTCTTCCAGCTATCTCAGATTCTATGTTCCTGCGAACCTCGCAGACTCGTTAGCTCGGCTCGCAAGCTCGCCTGGTGTAGTGCTATCCCTTCGGTAATCCCAGCACGCGCTCGCCGATGATGTTGTGCTGGATTTCGCTGGTGCCGCCCGCGATCGTGAATGCGCGCGCCGCCAGCATCCGATAGTTCCAGGAGCCGCCGTCCAGCGCGAGCGGTGCGCCATGCTCGAACTGGCTGTATGGTCCGAGCAATTCCAGCGCGAACTTCGCCATCCGCAGATTGAGGTCGCTCGCGGCGAGCTTGCCCACCGAGCCTTCCGGCCCGGGCGGCAGACCCTTGAGCCGCCGCGTCAACTGACGCATGTTGCCGTATCGCAATGCGGCCGCGTCACACGCGAACGACGCGATCTTCTGGCGCACCCCAGTATCGTCCCAGGCGGTGCCGCCGTTGCGTCCGATCTGCTTCGCCAGCGCCGCGAGCTTCTTCACCGCGGTCATCATGTCACGCATCGCTGCAATCGAACTGCGCTCGAACATCAAAGTCGTGACGGCGACCTGCCAGCCCTGGTTCTTCTCACCGAGGAGGTTCTTCTTCGGCACCTTGACATCTTCGAAAAAGACCTCGTTGAAGCCTTTTTCCCCCGTCATCTGGACCAGCGGCCGCACGCTGACGCCGGGACTGTGCATATCCACCAGCAGGTAGCTGATGCCCTTGTGTTTGGGCGCTTCGGGGTCGGTGCGCACCAGCAGGATGCACCAGTCGGCGCGGTCCGCACCCGACGTCCAGACCTTCTGCCCGTTCACGATGAAGTAGTCGCCGTCCTCGACCGCGCGCGTGTTCAGTGACGCCACGTCGGAGCCTGCGCCGGGCTCGGAATAGCCCTGGCACCAGATTTCCTCGGCCGACAATATCTTCGGTACGTAGCGCTTCTTCTGTTCTTCGGTCCCCCAATGGATGAGCGTGGGCCCGACCAGCATGATACCGAGGCCGTTGACGATTCCCGGTGCGCGCGCCCGCACCATCTCCTCATTGTAAACGACCATCTGCTCGAGGGTCGCGCCGCGCCCGCCGTAGGCCTTGGGCCAGCTCACGCCGACCCATCCGCCGGCGTTCATCTTGCGATGCCACTCGAGCGAGTAGTTCCAATCGTTCTCGTCGGTGCGGACGATTTCACTGCCGATATCGTCGCTATCGCTGAGGTTGCGCCGTGGCGGCATGTTGGCTTCGAGCCAGGTGCGAAACTCGCGGCGAAAGGCCTCGGCCTCATCGCTATAGTTGAAATCCATCGACTGCCCCTCCGCTCGGATCGTGTCGAGCCAGGACTTTACCACAGCCGGCCGCTATCGCCATTGAAAAGTACCTGCCCCCGGATGCCGCTATACGTGCTTCTTTGACGATTGCCGCAAGTATGCGAAGATTTCTGCGGCCGTGAAGATCACACTCGACATCCCCGTCGAAGTCTTCGACGATGACTTTACCGCCGCCGCCTTCGAGGCGCGCGTGCGTGAATTCGCTATCATTGAGTTGATTCGCGCCAAACGCCTGCACGAACATGAAGCCGCCCGCATACTCGAAATCGATCGTTGGGATCTGATCGACAAAATGGAGCAGGCGGAAATCGTTGCGACCCAAAAGTAATTCGATCAAATCAAGGGTGATCTCGGCGCCGCTATCGAAGCCAAATCGCGCAGACTCGACACCCCAGGGAGAAACTCATGAACCGTTTGCTGCATACGATGATCCGCGTCAACGATCTGGGTGAGTCGCTCAAGTTCTACTGCGACGGGCTCGGGATGAAGTTGCTGCGCAAACACGACTATCCTAACGGCGAATTCACGCTTGCCTTCGTCGGCTATGAAGACGAGAACAGTCACACCGTCGTCGAGTTAACTCACAACTGGGGCACCAAAAGCTACGATCAGGGCAGCGCCTTCGGCCATCTCGCGGTCGGCGTGGACGACCTCTATGCGACCTGCAGCGCGCTCAAGGAAAAGGGCATCAAGGTCGTGCGTGAGCCCGGTCCGATGAAGTTCGGCGGCCCGCACATCGCTTTCATCGAAGATCCGACTGGCTACAAGGTTGAGTTGATCCAGACCAGTACGGTCCACGATTAGAGCTTAAGCTTACTGCGGCCCGCTTTCGCCCCGATCGACTGCGGACGTGTAAACTGCGATGGTTCTATAGGGAACACGCTCGTCTGCCTTGCACGGCAGCCAGCGTTCCGGACCCATCACGCGCCAAGCCGAAGGGGGCTCCATGAAAGTTGCAGTTTACAAGCGGCTCAACGAAATGGCCGTGATCGACGTCCCGAAACCGCGCGCCCGTGCCGGCGAAGTCGTCCTCAAGGTCCACGCCTGCGGTATCTGCGGCTCCGATCTCCATGCCGTCCAGTACGGCCTGGGTTTGCAGCCCAACAGTATCATGGGCCACGAGTTCTGCGGCGAGGTTCATGAAGTCGGCGCCGGCGTCAGCGGCTACGAGATCGGCGACCGTGTCGCGGCGCTGCCGTTTGCGATGTGCGGCCAGTGCAACCGCTGCCGCCGCGGCATGGCGATCCATTGCCTCAACTTGAAGGCACTCGGTTTGGGCCAATTGCCCGGCGCCTATGCCGAGTTCGTCGCCTGCGGCGCCACCAGTCTCTTCAAGCTGCCCGACTCGATGAGTTCGCGCGACGGCGCTCTCGTCGAACCGCTCGCGGTAGGCCTGCACGCCGTCAAGCGCTCTGGCCTCGGGCCGGGCTCCACGGCTATCGTTATGGGCGCCGGACCGATCGGACTCGCCGTCCTGACCTGGGCGAAAGGCAAGGGCGCCCGCGTGGTTGTCTCCGAGATTGCCGAGGGGCGCGCCGAATTGGCCCGCAAGCTCGGTGCGGACGTCGTTGTCAATCCAAAAGAAGCCGACCCAGTCGACAAGGTGCGCGAATTAACGGGGCACAGCCCGGAACTGATTTTCGAATGCATCGGTATCAAGGGCACACTCTCCAACGCCGTCGAGATGATTGGGCCGCGCGGCCAGATCGTCGTCGTCGGCGTATGCATGGAGAACGATCATCTCGTCCCGCTCATCTGCATCATGAAGGAAGTGAGCCTGGACTTCGTGCTGGGCTATGATCCGGTGGACTTCGACGAGACCATCGAGGCAATCGCCGCCGGCCGCATCAAGCCGCAACCAATGGTCACCGATATCATCGCCATCGACGACGTGCCCGAGATGTTCACCGCCCTGCGCAAGCCGGGCGCACGGGCCAAGGTCCTGGTCGAATTCCCCGTCTGAGCTCGGCGCCATTCGGCGGCAGGGATTCGTCCAGCACCGCTTGGGGCTACGCTGTCTTGGCCGACTCTTGCGTCGTTCTAGTGAGTAAGGAATTTCGTGATCGCGGCGATCGAGGCCGGCTCTGATAGCGTCGGCGCATGCCCCACGCCCGGAATTTCGACGAGCTTCGATCCGGGCAGCACCTGGCACATCCGCTGGGCCGTCTCGAGCGAAAGAATATCGCTGTCCGCCCCGCGAACAATCAAAATGCTCGCCGTTATTCGAGCGTACGGCACCCACATATCAATCGGTCGCGCCGCCGTGCCGGTGCGCGGGATATTGCGCACGGCGGGATCGATTTTCCAGGTCAAACGGCCGTTTTCTGCGGGTTTTACGGACCAGCGCACGAATTCGAGCAATTCGGGCTCCGGGGTCGCTGCCAGAAATCCATAGTTTGCCCGATAGTACGCCGCCACTTCGGCGAGATCTTTGAAATCGTGAGGGGCCTCGGTGAAGTAATCAGTGATCCGCTTCAGGCCCGCCGGATCAATCTCGGGCCCGATGTCATTAAGCACCAGCCGTTCGACCCGCCCCGGATAGCCCCCCGCGAATATCATCGAAATAATCCCGCCCATCGAAGTGCCGATCAGCGTCACGCGATCGATATCGAGGGTATCCATCATCGCGGCGAGATCGTTCACGTAGTTCGGTGGCGTGTACTCGGTCGGCGGTCCCCAGGCGCTATCGCCGCGTCCGCGCACGTCCAGCGACATGACGTGATAATCGTCCATCAAATGCGGCGCCAGGCCGTCAAAGTTATGCGCGTTGCCGCTCAAACCATGGATACAGACCAGCGGCGGCTTCGAGGGATTGCCGTAGTCCAGATAATGGAGCTTGAGCCCGTTGACGCTGAAATGCTTGCTCTCCGATGCCAAATCGATGCTCCTTGCGGTGCTCGGCGCTCCGCTCGCCCCTGATGGTTCCTATCCTTGCCCCCGCTGGCGAAGGCTGCTGGTTAGTTCGATTCGAATGGCGGCCCTTGCTGCAGCTAAGGAGGCTCACGTACGCCGCCGCAGGCTCCCCGCGCGCTGAGTCTATTAGATCTGCGACGCCTCAACCAACTCGCGCAGCCGCTCCGGTACGATTATCAATCGCCGCCCGTCGCGCAGGATCACCCGCTCGTTCTCGAAATCATTGAGTTGCTCAGTCGTCCGCTGCCGCGACGCGCCCACCAGTTCCGCCAAGTCCGCGTGCGTCACTTTGAGCGTCAACAGGATCCCGCGCGAATCCTCCGCGCCGAACTTCATCGCCAGTTCGAGCAACGCACCGGCCAACCGCTCGCGCACGCTCAGGCCGACGAAATTGGTATAGCGTTGCAGCGTAATCCACCAGCGTCCCACCGTCACTTCCAGCGTTCGGCTGAAGCGCTCCAGCGGGACACCCAGCACCAGGCCCACGAAGGTCTCCGGGCGTGCGATGCCCACAATGCAATCGTTGAAGGCGTCGCATCGAAAGGGTCTCGTGGCGTGCGGCAAAAGCGAAGAAACGCCGAAAATTTCGCCCGGACCAACCAAACCCACCAGTACCCGCTCGTCGCGGTTCTGAAACGAGAGTTTCGCGACGCCCGAAAGCAATATGTAGATCCGATTCGAACTCTCCCCTTCGAAGAAGATCGTGTCGCGTCGCTTTACTCTTTCCAGCGTTAAGCTTTGCGCCAGCCCCTGCAATTGATCCTGGCTCAGCCAAGATAATGTCTTGAGCCGTCCTAATGATTTCCAGTCGGATTGAGCTTTCGAGACCACCGATGCTTCGTAGCATATGGAGGTAGGATGTCGCCAAGGCGACCGAATCATCTGAAGCGCGATCTCAAGCGGTCGGATTTGTCACAGGTGCGACAACTGGCCCTTCACCAACAGTTGATACATCCGCGATATCACTTAAACTTGTCTCTAGTAGAAGAGTGAAGCGCTCGAAAAGGGCTCTCCTTGTTCGGGCGCAATAAAGGTGCGGGGTATCCGATGAGCAACAAAAATTCAAAAACTGGTGACGATTTCGGGAAATTCTTCCAGGCGGCCTGGTTTGATCTGCCGGCAGCGGCGGCGAAACGCTTCTTGTCCAGCGACGGAGAAGGTGCTCTGCGCGATGCTGGTTGGAAAGCCTACGACGCGTGGATAAGCCTCGCCAACGACGCCTCCAACCGGATGTACGCCAATCCAACCTTCGGTTCGATTGCGGGACGTGGGATTCAGACTGGCTTGCAGGTCGCCCGCGTGGTTGACGCGGTCGCTTCGGCAATCTTCGGCAATCTCTGGCCCGCCATCGGATTGCCGACCGCAACCGACATGCAGGGGCTGCGCGCCGACGTCAAGGCATTGCGCGAGGAACTCCGTGCAGTGCGTGCGGAGGCCGAATCCACTGATTCGATCGCCGACGAACGTCACGACGGCGCTTACGCCGCTGCGCGCGGAGGCGATTCCGAGAGTGCCGCTGCGGCGATAATCTGGAATGGCTACAAGCCCGAACCCAAGCGATCGCGCAAGGGAGGCAAAAAGAGTGTCGCTCTTTAACGATGTCGCCGGCTATTGGTTCGAAGGGGCGGTGCGCACCCTCGACGCGATCGGCCGCGGCTTCGGCTCTCAGATTTCGGCCGATCCTCCGCCGGTAACGCCCTATAAGGTTGTTTACGAGACCGGCAAAGTCAGCCTGCGCCATTACCGCGCCCGCAATCGCATCCACGCGACGCCGATCGTCATGGTGTATGCCCTCATCAAGCGCCCCTTCGTGATGGACTTGCAGCCGGGTAAGAGCGTCGTCGAGAGCCTCCTCAAGCAGGGCTTCGACGTTTACCTGACCGACTGGATTCCGCCCACCAAGGAAGACGCCTGGCGCGGTTTCGACGCCTACGTCAACCAGGATCTCGCCAATGCAGTACGAGCTGTACAGCTCGAGGAAAACGTCGATCGGGTCCATGTCGTCGGCTACTGCTTCGGCGCATTGCTGAGTCTGCTCTATACCGCACTCCATCCCGAGAACGTCAGGAATCTGGTCACCCTCGCAATCCCGTTCGATATGGGTGCGCGCGATCTTTCGTTCTACAACCTGATGGATCGCGTTGACGACAGTTCGGTCGAGTTGATCACCAAGATTTACGGCAACTGCCCGGCCTGGATGGTGAACATGTGCTTCACCGCGATGTCCCCGATACATCACGCGCTCGGCAAGTACGTCGGCATGTACCGTAACGCTGAACGAGACGGCTACGCCGAGATGTTCGAACTGTTCGAGCGCTGGATGTCGAGCGACGTGGCGCTGGCGGGGCAGATCTTCCGCGAAATGACTGGGGATATCTTCAAACGCAATCTACTGGTTAAAGGTGAATTCAAGGTTGGCGGGCGCACCGTGGACTTAAAGAATGTCACCTGCCCCTTGCTGAACGTGGTGGCCGACCTTGACGACGTGGTTCATCCAAAGTCGAGCCTTCCCTTGCCGGAAAAGGTCGGCAGTGTCGATCGGCGCAACCTCACCTTCCCGACTGGCCATATCGGCGCCGTCGTGAGTGCGGGTGCGATCAATAAGTTGTGGCCGGAGGTCGGCGGATGGTTGGCCGATCGCGATCGTCCGGAATCGGACAATTAGTCGATTAGAAGCAAAAAAGGCCGATTAGTGTCGCGAGCGTGACAAAAAGTCGGGAGTGGAAGGCTAAGAAGTGGTTACACTTAACGCAAGTAAGAAACGCGGGAAGAGCCCGCACAAAAAATCTGCCCCAAAAGGGGATGAAGGAGTTCAGACCATGGAAAAGGAAACCCGCGAAGGAATGTACGAGGCGTTCAGCAAGCTAGGCGAATCGTTTTTCAGCATCGAGGGCGTCAAGAAGGCTGCTGCCTGGTATATCGACACCACCGAGCGCGTCGCGACGCAGGCGCTCGAACTGCAGGAAAAGGCCACTGGTTGGGCCAAAGAGACGCCGCTCGCGTCGATTTTCGAGGCGCAGCAGAATATGGCGCGCAAGATGATCGAGAAGTCGGTCACTGCGGCACGCAACCTCTGGCAGATCGAAGCTATCTAAGACGCGCGCACTGATTGAGTACGGGATATGGCAGTCTGTAACCGCTGTCATAACTGAACTGGTTATTCAGCGCTTCTTCAACTCTCGATTCGTACCGCGAGGCCTCATTTACGGGCCTCGCGTTTCTTTGTCCGCTCCATTTCATTATGATCGCGCTTATAGTTTTCGTGCATTGGACATGCCCGAGTATTTCGGAGCGTCAGTCCAGATCAGCGTTTCAGGTTGAAGCCCGCATCTCCAAAAGCGGGAGATTTGAAACTTCATCCCGAAGCGAGCTCGTGAGTCGATCTGACCCGTTGCGAAGTGCGCGCAAAATTAGTTCGCTTTCATAATGATTCGAAGTTCTGCCTTCCTCGATCGCTGATTCCTGATTTCGGGCTCGACCGCCCTTTACTATGGCTCATATCCGGTTTACTATCGCGCGCACTCCAACGTAGTTAGGAGGCTTCAGACGCGGTGTTGCTCGACTTGACGGTTTCGTCCTTTGATTACCTGGAACAGGTCTCCGCCCTGATGCGCGATCCGGTCTTTTATGGCGGCGAAAGCGTTCGACGCGGCAACGGCGAGCCAGTCCTGTTGCTGCCGGGATACTTCGCGGGTGATTGGGCGATGGCGCCGATGGCTCGATGGCTGCGGCGCATCGGTTACAGCCCCTATCTGTCGGGGATCGACTTCAACCTTGGATGCCCCCGCGAGAAAATCGAGCGACTCGAAATGCGTGTGATTGGAATCGCCCGCGAGACCGGTGAGCGCGTCGCCGTCGTCGGGCACAGCCTCGGCGGAGTCCTTGCGCGATCGCTCGGCGGGTCGCTGCCCACTCTGGTGAGCCGCGTGATTGGGCTGGGCGCGCCGATTCGGCAGGATTGGGATGCGATGAACCGCCGCATCGGCTCGATCATGCAGAGTGTCACCGGGCTATGGCAGGTGATGGCTGGCGCACCCGAGAATTGTGGCACCGCGAGTTGTGCGTGCGGCTTTTCGCGCGCCCTCGAACTGAGCTCGCGTCGCGCCACGAGATTCACCTCGATCTACTCGCGGGAGGACGATGTCGTTGATTGGCGAAGTTGCGTAGATGAGGATGGCGCGAATTTTCAGGTCCACGGACGCCACGTCGGGTTGATCGTTAATCGCGAAGTCTATCGGCTGGTTGCGGAAGTTCTGGCCCGTCCCAGTCGTGCGGCGCTGACCGACTTTAGCCCGCCCATAATGTGAGGCAATTCCGCAGCCCTCCACAAACCCTAGTAATCGCGGAGGAACTCCAATGGCGACATATGAGACGGTGGTCTATGAGCGGGTCGAGGAGAAAATCCTTCGCCTGACCCTGAACCGTCCCGAAAAGCTCAACGCGCTTTCGCCCAAACTCCTCGGCGAGTTCGACGCCGTGCTCGACGAATTCGAGGCCGACCGCGAGGCCAGCGTGCTGATCATCCGCGGCGCCGGCCGCGCTTTTTGCGCCGGCTACGATCTCCAGGGCACGCAGCAGCCGGGGTCCGGCTTCACCGTGAGCAGCGACCGTATTAACCTGCACAAGATCATCGAACGCTGGCAGCGGCTATGGTCCATTGGCAAACCTACCATCGCTCAAGTCCATGGTTATTGCCTGGCTGGTGCGACCGAGCTCGCCGGCCACTGCGACCTGGTCTTTGCAAGCGATGACGCCCAGTTCGGTCATCCGGCCGGCCGCTCACTCGGCATCCTGCCGACGCTCTCCATGTGGCCAGTCCTGATTGGCCCGCGCAAGGCCAAGGAATACTTCTTTACCGGCGACCTGATGAGCGCGCAGGAGGCACTCGCTTCGCAGCTGGTGAATCGGGTCTTCCCGAAAGATCAGCTTGAGGCCGAGACCGTGGCATACGCGCGTCGCGTCACATTGGTTCCTGTCGAATTGCTCGCGCTGCACAAGGCCGCAGTCAATCGATGGCTCGATATCCAGGGTATCCGCGCGCTCGAGCAGTCCGCCGCGGATCTCGATTGTATCGCTCATCAGACGGACGCCGTTAAAAGCTGGATGAAGGCTAGCCGTGAACGCGGCCTGAAGGAAGCGTTGAGCGAGCGTGACCGGCCCTTCGCGCGCAAGAAGTAGCGCCTCTTACCACTGCGCCCTGCATTTGTGGGCTAACTGATCCCGCCGTCTTGGACGCGTTGGCACCGCCCGAGTGCAAGCATAAACGACCTGGCGCTTTGCGCTCATCAATACCGGTGTGCTTGCGGCTCGAACCAATCCCGCCGTGATGGTGGGCTTGCAACACCGGCGCGCCACTAAATTGTAATCGGAATTTGACCGACGCTGTCCTGCCCGCAGCACTGGCATGTTCAGTGCTCCTGTTATCTCTTGGGTGGATCAAGGGGACGGAATTCTCAAACCGAAAAGGGCGGGACTCGATCATGGAAGATTCGTTTGATGTCTCGGTTGATGACTCTGAGATCGATATGAAGCGGGGTCGTTTGCTGCTTACGCCGGTCGGCCTGATCAAACGAGTTTTCAATTCATTGCAAAGCTTGCGCGCAGGTCGTACAGCCTTCGGCACGCCACGCCGATCGATTGACCAGAAGACCCAGGAATACTGGCCACTTTACGAAGAATAGACCAGGCTGATAGCGCGGGAAGTTGAAGGTGGACCAGAGCCATCTCGGCCCCCGCGATCGCGTCGAGCCTTCGCTGGGCAATAACCTGCCGAAGATATTATCCTCCACGTTGTTATATTACACGTGCGCCCCCGATCTGGTGCCGGAACGGCTCCACTCCAATTGCCTCCGCAGATCTCTCCGGGCGCTTTCCATGCGCATCGTTTCCTCACAACTTCCAGTTGAGACCGGCATCTAGCGGGTCGCCATCAAATTGGCGCCAGAGTTTTGTCACTTGCCATCGAGCAGAGCTTTTCGATGTGGCTGAGTGGGGGCGGTTCATTTGCGCCTGACGACCGGAGTGCTTCATCCGCATGATCAAATCCGGCTTCGTCGGGCATCGTGTATTCCTTCGTTAGGAAACGGCACCGATCTTGGAGAGCGATGGCTATGACGGTTCGCTAGTACCGCCACTTCATTGACACAGGAAAGGCTTCGGTGACGAAAAAACTGAAAGGGCTAGGGGCGATGGTGGCTGTTGCCGGCGTGATTCTTACGTTTGTGCGCGACGGACAAACTCAGTCCTCGGATCAGCGCTTGAGTTCCTTTGACGCCGCCGCCGCGCAGGTGACGTCGCTCGAAGAGAATTCCCATTTCAGACGTGACACGCTCTTTGGCGCGGCGCGTAATGCCGTCTCGCTGGCCGATCGATGGTCGAGCATAAGACCGCTGCTCGAGCAGTCATTAAATGATTCCAATTCCTCGACGGGCGTCGTTTCGTCCGAGGTTCAGCATACGTTTAAGACCAGCAGCAAGCCAATTTCCGCGGTATCCATAGGGGCGAGCCGATACTCGGGTTTTACGCAGAGCGAGACTTCGACCGCATGGTGTGGCGCCAGTGTGGTGGTCGGCTTCAACGATACCGGCAGCGAGATCAAGACTATGCTGGGCGCCGGCGGCGTCAGCGTGCTCGGGTACTCCAATTCGATCAATCACGGCACCTCATTTTCCTACGCAGGTGCCCCGACCGCCACCGTAGATCCAAATCAGGGCATGATGGGAGAGCCGTCGCTCGCATGCGTGGACTCAGCCACCTTCTATTACGCATCGATTTGGGTTGACAACGTACAGAGCCGCGGCGGTGTAGCGATCGAAAAATCCGTGGATGGCGGCAAAACCTTTTCCGCGCCCTTGGTCGCAATCGAAAAGCCACCATTTTCGCACTTTGTCGATCACGACTGGCTCGCCATCGATCACGCCACGCCGACCAACTTTTACATTACTTATGTTGACGTTGACTATTCCGGCAGTACCTGCGGCAGTGATCAGTTCGCGCAGCCGATTCCCCGCTATGCGATTGAGTTGGTTTCATCGACCGACAGTGGTTCCAACTGGAGTTCCGTGCCGAAAGTGATCGAAGAGGAATGCGCCAATCAGGCGAATCCGAACGTGTCGCTCGCGGGTCCGCAGGTAGCGGTCGGCCCCAACGGTGAGGTTTACGTTGCCTATGAAGCGATGGGAGAAAATGGGGGGAGCCTGACTGCGCGTGAGATCAGGCTGGCGAATTCGGTCGATCACGGTATGACCTTCGCTCCGCCCGTTACGGTAGCGAGCGTGGCCATTACTGGAAATGGCGCTGACTTGCAGGGCTTGGTTCGCGCCAACGAATTCCCCGCCATCTCTATCGGAATCGGAAAGGCCAACAGCGGTGTCGTCTATCTCACTTGGAGTAACGCGGGGTTCACCGTCCCTGATGCGGTTTCAACTATCGGATCCTATGGTTTCTCTGATGTGATGTTCTCAGCGTCAACGAACGGCGGCGCCAGCTGGTCCAAACCGCTACGCGTCAACAACAATTCTGAGGGCGGCAACGTGCCGCTGTCCGACCAGTACAAGCCGTCCATAGGCGCGGACAAGACCGGCCGGATCGCTATCTGCTTTTACGATCGCCGACGCGACCCGAACAATTTCATGACTGACCGTTATTGCGCCGCCTCTACCAATGGAGGTGCGTCGTGGAGCAACACCGAGATCACTCCTGTCAATTTCTCGACGCTCGTCGGTCAGGACGTCCTGGTGTCGCCGGATTACGCGGGCGACTACGACACCGTAACAATTGACTATACCGGTGAGTCAGCCGGGTTTATCGATTCCTACTCCAGCAACGTGGCCGGGAATCCAAATGTCTTGACGAACCGATACTAGCTATCAGGACTCCGACGGGCGTCAGCGTAAAGTTTAATCGAAATCGAATCATCGACGCTCGCTTATCATTTGTCGCCGTTCCTGCTCGGTCAGCGCTCATCCATCGTACTCAGTCTCTCGGCCTGACGAGAAATTCGAAATAGTCACTATATATGTGGTGAGTGCCGCGAGACTGAGCGTTGGTCCCGCGCCTTCAATAGCTATGCAAACTGAGATCTCAAAGCCGGACATATCATCATCGAACCTGAGACATGCATCCTTGAGAACAGCGGAAAACCCCAGCATTTAATAGAGATCTCAAAGTGGCACGCCCTGTGCTCATTATCTTAAAGGTGAAGGGAATCTGACTAGCAGAGCCAATAAATTACCATGACGAAAGTCGCGGTGAGTGCTTAGTCGGGCACTTCCGGAATGAGAATCAGCAACGAATGACTAATGGTCTGAGAATCGGCTAAGGCCGCCCAAGCAGAAAGAGGAGAACAGTAGTATGGATAGGATCAGAAGTATGTATGTGAAGCTGCAGAACCTGCGACGAGGGCAAACGATGACGGAGTATGCATTGATACTCGCGGCGATCGCAGTGGTCGTGTTCATCACCTATCAGGCGATGGGCAATAGTATCAATACGATGGTTAACAAGGTGAATTCTTCGCTGACGAGCAGCTAGGCGAACCGGATCCAGGAATGTACGCATTCGCGAGGATGCCGGCGGCGAAGGCGCAAACCTTCGCCGCCGCCCAATCTCAAAACATGACAGGCCAATTGAAATTTACCGAGGGGTCGAAGGGGCTGCTATCCAGGTGGATCGATAGTGCAAGTGGTCGGTGGAACGAATGAGGTTAGCGCACAGCCTATGGCGACGTTAGGAGTGAGGGAAGCCGAGCGCGGGCATGCGTGGCGAATACACCTGGTTGGCGAGGCCACCAAGACGCGAACCATGGTAACCGCGGTGCTGCAGGGTTTGGGCGAGCCAGCCATGGAACTGGTGGAATTGCTACCGCAGGAGCCTCTCCGCGACGGTATAGTTCCGGATATTGTGATGGTGATTTTCGAGGGTGACGAGACGGCTCCTTTGGCCTATCTCCAGACCCAGGCGGAGCTGTCGCCGTGCCCCATAATTTTCGGCTTGCTACAAGATCGGTCTTCATTTTTGATGCGACGGGTGCTGCACGCGGGCGCTGATGAATTGCTCTTTTTGCCGCTTGACGCCGGTGACTTCACTCGAGCTTTTATGAAGTTGAACGAGGGGCGCCGCCGTGCAGAGCGCGTAGAGGGCGGATTGATCTTTGCCCTTGCGAGTCTGGCCGGTGGGGTCGGTGTCACTACTCTGACTGCTAATCTGGCTTTGGTGATGCGGCGCGTCTTCGCCAAACGAGCGGCCGTTGTCGATCTTGATCTGCAAAACGGCGGGCTCAATCTTGCGCTGCATCTGGACCCCGAGCAGACCATCGCATCGTTGATTGAATTTGCCAGCCGTCTCGATTCATTGAAGCTTGAGGCAGCGCTGACCAAGCATTCGTCGGGAATCTATTTGCTGGCCGCGCCCAAGCGGCTGGATGACGCTGAACGCGTCACCGACCTCATCGTTGGAGAGGTGCTGGACCTGATGCGGCAGTTGTTCGATTTCGTTCTCGTGGACTGCGGCAGTCATGTCGATGAGAACACCGTAACCGCGTGGGAGCGATGTGACGAACTTCTCTACGTCGTGGATCAATCGCTGGTTTCAGCCCATGGCGCACGGCGCTTCAATGAGCTATTCGGAAACCTCGGTTTGCGGCTCGACCAACCGCGTTTCGTGCTCAGCAAAGTCGATCCACACAACGCGATTACCGAGGAAGCAATCGTCCAAGCGATGGGAACGCGGTGTTTCGCGAAACTTCCGCGCGACGATCGAATGCTCGAAAAGATGCAATTACGGGTGCAGGATTTGTGGCACGCCGGGCCCAACACGGCACTCGCCCGGGCAGTTGAGGATCTCGCTCGGCGGATTAATGCAGGCCGGGCACCGGTGGCTGGCGAAACGGCTGGATTTGTCGCGCGCCTGCTTGGTGCCTTCGGCGCGCGGGCATAGTGCGCATAGTTTCGTTCGCTGAACTGAGTCTGGCTCGGTCGGTTAATCGCGCAACAGGTTAACGGAAAGGAACTCTTATGAGACTTGTAGACCGGCTCTCGCAAAATAGCGCAGGCGCCCCTGCGCCTGAAGCAGCAGGAGGATCGCTGATAGGGGGTACGACAGCGCGCAAACGCGACGATATCGGCGAAGGTTCGCGGCGTCTTAAAATTCGCGTTCACAATCGGCTGCTCGAGATGCTGGACGTCTCCAAGCTCGATGCGCTTGAGCCGGCGATGGTGTCGGGCAAGGTTACGTCCGCGATCAACGACACGCTTAATGACGAGGGCCGATTACTGACCGAGATTGATCGCGCGCGGCTAATCAGCGAGATCAAAAACGAGCTGCTCGGGCTGGGACCGCTCGAGCCGTTGCTCCATGACGACGATATTACGGACATTCTCGTCAACGGTCATTCCATGGTGTACGTGGAAAAGTTCGGCAAGCTTCATCGCACGGACGTGACCTTCCAGGATGACCAGCACCTGATGCTGATCATTGATCGGATCGTCTCTCAGGTCGGACGCCGGGTCGATGAATCGTCGCCGATGGTCGATGCGCGCCTACGCGACGGCTCGCGTATCAACGCGATCATTCCGCCGCTCGCACTCGATGGTCCCGCGCTTTCAATTCGGCGCTTCGGTAAACGCCGCTACGATATTGAAGCGCTGGTCGAGAAGGGTTCGTTATCGAGGGAAATGGTTGACTTCCTACGCGCCATCGTTAAGGCCCGCCTCAATATTATCGTGTGCGGTGGCACAGGATCTGGAAAAACTACGATGCTGAATTGTCTTTCGGGCTTCATTCCGGAGGACGAGCGCATAGTTACGATTGAAGACTCCGCAGAGCTATCACTCCAGCAGCCCCATGTGGTTCGGCTCGAGACCCGACCGATGAATCTGGAGCGCAAAGGCGAGGTCACGCAGCGCGACCTGGTCAAGAACTGTCTGCGAATGCGACCGGATCGGATCATCGTTGGTGAGGTGCGCAGTTCCGAGGTTTACGACATGTTGCAGGCGATGTCGACTGGACATGATGGCTCCATTGCAACGATTCACGCCAACAGTCCGCGCGAGTCGGTTGGGCGGCTCGAAATGATGATGCTCCTCGGTGGGTTCTCGATTCCACAGCGTGCGATGCGCCAACAGATTGCTTCTGCCATCAATATGATTGTCCACGTCAGCCGAATGTCCGATGGCACCCGCAAACTTATGAAGATCTCCGAAATCAGCGGGATGGAGGGCGAAACCATTATGATGCAGGACTTGTTTGAATTCACCCGCACGGAGGTTGGCGTAGATGGGAAAATCGCCGGTACCTTTCATTCAACGGGTATCCGCTCTTATTACGCACATCAAATCGAAGTCGCGGGATTCAAGCTCGATACCACACAACCGCGGCCACAGACGCGAGCCAACGCACGTTGAAGAGTGGGGGGTGGCGAAAGCAAATAGACCTAATCGAACAAAGCGCATATTTACCGCGTAACCGGAGTGGGGTGCGCCGCGAGACCGAGACGCCCGCGAGTTTTCAATGGATTTGCTCATAGCAATCGGGATTTTTGGCTTGATGGTTGCCCTTGCAACCGTTTTGATGAACGGCGGCCAAAACGACAGCAAGCGCGCGGCGGACCTGCTTGAAGATATTACGCGTGTCGATGTCGACAAGGTCGGAGAAGGTTTGATCCGTACTGGTGGCCGGCAGAATCGCCGCCGCGCGACCAATCGCCAAGAAGAGCTGCTCGATGTCATTTATCGGATTAGCTTTCTGAACCGACTCGAAGAGCGGATGTGGCAGGCTGGCCTCTATATGCGCGTCTCCGAGATGCTGCTGCTCATTATAATGATGTTCGGCGCGGGCTTTTCGCTAGGCGAGTTCCTCCTGCATGACCTGCTCATGACGCTGGCGATCGCGTTCGGGATGAGTGCGTTACCGCTCTTTTACATTCGCTTTCGACGCAAGCGGCGCATGCGCGAATTCACCCTGCAACTACCGTCCGCACTCGATCTGATCAAATCGTCGATTGAAGCAGGCCATTCGCTACTGCGCGGAATGCAAGTGCTGGTTCAGGAGTTTGCGGAACCTCTCGGCGGCGAGTTTCGCACCGTGCTCGAGCAGAGCAGGCTTGGCATGCCACTCACCCGCTCGCTCGAAGAAATGCTCAAGCGCGTGCCGGACGATGACTTGCGTCTGCTGGTCGTCGCCATCAAGGTGCAAAGCGAAGTCGGCAGCAGTCTCGCGCAGATCATCGGACGTTTGTGCGAGATCGTGCGTACCCGGCAGCGCCTGCAGCAGCAGATTCGCACCATGACAGCACAATCCCGGATGAGTGGATTAGTGGTGGGTTTGCTCCCTGCCGCCGTTCTGGCGATTTTCAGCTTGGTGCAGCCTGGATATGCGCAAGTGCTGTTCTATGACCATACGGGAATATTGGCACTAAAACTCGCAATTGGCCTGGATCTCCTGGCGCTATTCACAATTCGGAAAATCCTCAGGGTCGATTTTTGAAATGAGCTCGATCTTAATCAGTACCGCAATCTTCTGTCTTCTCGGCGTGGCGGGCATGGCCATTTATGTCGCGCTCTATGGTGGTCACCGCGTCTTCCAGGAGCGCTTCGCGGAAATGGCGATCAAAATGCAAATCTCGGAAGGCGAGAGCCGTTTCGCCGGAAGAATCGAACCTGATGGACTCGGGCGCACGCTGTTCCAATGGGCCTTGCAGCGCATGCCGCAATCGAAAGTATCGCGGTCGTCGGACAAGATTACGCATACGCTGGTGCGCGCCGGTTTTATCCGATCAGGAGCGCTGCGCACCTTCCAACTGATTCGGATGATCTCCCTTGTCGTTACCGGAGTGGTTGGCTTCGCAGTATCGATCGTGGTTGGCATGGCGGCTGGCCGAACTGCGTTAATCGTCCTCGGATCTCTGGCTCTCGGTTATTTCGGACCGCCCTATTATCTGCGGCGGCGCGCAAACCGGCGCCAGAAAGATATCTCCAAGCAGCTCTCCGACGTGCTCGACTTGCTGGTCGTATGTGTCGAAGCAGGCCTCGGATTGTTCGAGGCGATCAAGATCGTTGGTGACGAAACTGAGCGCCAAGGGCAAGCGATCGGTACCGAGCTCGCTTTGGTCTCAGTTGAAGTCGCGGCCGGCGGCTCTCTGGGCCAAGCTTTGCGCAATCTTGCGGAACGTACCGCCGTAGAGGACATCAGACCGCTGGCAGCCACGCTGATACAGAGTGAGCAACTCGGGTCCCAGATCGGGCCCGCATTGCGCTCAAGTTCGGATTCTCTGCGCACCAAGCGCCGCCTTCGCGCCGAAGAGGCCGCCCAGAAGAGTACCATCAAGATTTTGTTTCCGCTGGTGCTTTTTATATTGCCCGCGATGCTAGATGTGCTGTTGGCGCCGGCTATGATTCAGGCGATACGCACCCTTAGCGGTGGGCAATAATCGCTGCATTGACCGACACCCATCTATTGACCGCGGCGGCGGGCGGCAATAACCGTCGTATATGGACGATGCAGCCCTCCGGCAGCGCGCGATAGAACTGTGGAACCAGGGCGTAGCATTCCACATGCGAGGCGACTTTAAGAATGCGATCGCACTTTACGGCGAATCGCTCGACGTCTATCCGACGGCGGAGGCATACACTTTTCGCGGATGGGCCTTCCGTTTCCTCGGCCGCGTCGATGACGCAATCGGTGAATGTCGCAAGGCGATCGCCGTCGATCCTGATTACGGCAATCCCTACAACGATATCGGATCGTATCTGATGTCCAAGGGCGATCTGGATGGCGCCGTGGAATGGTTTGCGAAGGCAAAGGCTGCCCCTCGCTACGAGCCTCGCCATTATCCCTTCATGAATCTAGGGCGCCTGTATGCAGCCAAAGGGATGGTGCTGCGAGCCATCGAAGAATTCGAAGGTGCACTCGCTTTCAAGCCGGGCGAGCCGTCGTGTCTCGAAATGATTAAACGTCTGCGTGTCCAGCTGCATTAGATGTGTGCTCCGCGGCATTGTGCTGGAGCGAGGCGCTTGAGGCAACCTCAAACGTCGAGGTTTGAGTATCCGTATTGGCGTTAAGGAGGAATTTGAGAGATGCCAAAAATTGGCGAACCAGCGCCCGACTTCACCCTAACAAGTCATGAAGGCAAACAAGTCATGCTCGCCAAGCTGCGCGGACGCAAGGTGCTTTTGTGGTTCTATCCGGAAGCCGATACCCCGGGCTGCACTGCTGAGGGTTGCGCTTTTCGTAATCAGATCAGCGATTTCGATCGGCATAATATCCAGGTTCTCGGCATCAGCTTCAACGATGTCGACCAGAATGCCGCGTTTGCGGAGAAGCATGAATTTACGTTTCCGCTGCTGTGCGATACCGATCGCAGCGTGGGTATGGCTTATGGAGCATGCACTGATCGCAAAGCACGTTATGCCAGCCGAATAAGCTTTCTAATTGATGAGGAAGGCAATCTCTCGCGCATCTACGACCAGGTGAATCCGCGCGACCATCCGGCTCGGGTGCTGGCCGACGTGCTTGGAGTCTAGCCGCCGCGCGGCCGACGCTCCGAGCGGTCCCGAAATGGCACCCAAGGCCGCCAATTTCTCGGCAGTACGGCATTAAGTTGCCGCGTTGCCGAGGAGCCTTCCCGAAGGAATATCGGCGTTATCAAGCATGGTGGTCGATTCGGAGATGGCCTGGCGTTTGCTCCTCATGACAACTACGGGTCTTCCGGTACACGAACACATTTCCATTGCGGGGTATAAATTGGACTTCGATCAGACGCTGATGAATGACGAAAGTGTTCAGGTGAACCGGCAGGGCGCCCCCGAAAAAGGCGGCGAGTGGGTCGACGTTAATCTGTTGGCCATTGAATCCGATGTGATTGGCGGGATGGTGGTGAAGTCGGACAACATGCGGCGGGTGCTGGAGACGATTCGGCGGTTGGGGCCATACAAGGCGTCGGTATTGATTCATGGCGAGTCGGGAACGGGTAAAGAACTGGTTGCCCGCGCGTTACATACACTGGGTTCGGTACCGAAGGGCCCATTCGTCACTTTCAACTGTTCCAACCTCGTCGAGGCGCTAGCCGAATCACAACTCTTTGGCCATATCCGCGGTGCTTTCACCGACGCGCGAGAAGACTCGCTTGGTTACTTTCGTTCGGCCAACGGCGGCACCCTTTTCCTCGACGAGATCGGCGAGTTACCCTTGCATTTGCAGCCAAAGCTGTTGCGCGCGGTCGAAACCCATGAGGTGCAACCAGTGGGGTCGGCGCACAGCTACAAGGTCGATATCCGGCTGATTGCCGCTACCAATCGCGACTTGCGCGCGATGGTGAAGACCGGTGCTTTTCGCGACGACCTTTACTACCGGCTCAATGCGACCGCTATCCTTTTGCCGCCGCTACGTGACCGGCGCGATGCGATCGAGGCACTGGCGGTGCATTTCACCGAGCATTACAACCGTCTTTTTGGCAAACAAATTAGTCAGATTTCACGCCGCGCAATCATCGCGCTGGAAAACTACGATTGGCCTGGCAATGTCCGCGAATTCGCCCACGCCATTGAAAGCGCTGCGATGCTCTGTGGCGGCAATCACATTGACCTTTCCTCACTGCCGGATTACCTCTCGCGATCATTAGGCCCCGACGGCGCCCGAAAGATCGAAACGGCTCCGGATATCGCGCTCGAACGCTCCACCAGCAAACCAGACGATTTATTGCCAATCGCCGATGCGCCAGTCAAAGAAGCGAATATCGAGGTCCAGGCGCCGCTGCTCCTCGACGAAGTCATCAAGCGCACGCTCGTGCGCTCGCTGGAAGAAACCGAGGGCAATCGCCGGCGCGCTGCTGATTTGCTCGGTATTTCGCGCTCGACGCTCTACCGCATGCTTACGCGCTACGGACTGGCTGACGAAAGCGGCCGCCGGCAGCGTCCTGGTCCTTCAGTCAGCCATTTCTGAGCCGGCTCACGAATCTGAATGCGCCAGCGGATGAACCCACTCGCGAAGCTGTCGCAGATCTCATTGATACCTGGTGGTAGCTGCGCACGCGATCTAGTTTAGCGGCTTCCCTTTTGCAACCAGGTGCGAGGCATTCTGAGCACTCTCCTACTGGAAACAATCGCCCCTTTCGGGTCAAATAGGATGGACAACCGATGAATCGTCTTTAGGGCCCCTTCTTATGACGAAACGGACTCCAACAGAGTCCTTTGGGAGCAGACATCGCGGAGCATCGGTTCCTTGTAGCTTGGACCGTCTGTGGGAGTCGCGATCAATGGCCGCAGTTAACCAAATATGGTCCGAAGCTGTTCGTACGCTCGAGCGCGATCAACCGTTTGCACTAGCCACCGTGATCAACGTTCGCGGCTCGACCCCCCGTGAAATCGGCGCGAAAATGATCATTCGCGAAGGCGGACAGGTCGGCACGATCGGCGGTGGGTGCGGTGAGGCTGAGGTATTTCGTAAAGCGCGCCTGCTGCTGAGTGAAGGGGCTGGAGCGCGTCTGGCCGAGGTCGATCTGACGGGCGATTTTGATCAGCAGGAGATCGGTACCTGCGGCGGGATCATGGATGTCTTTATCGATCTTTGGGATCCCTCCGATCTTCCGCTCGCCCGCAAGCTGGCTCATTCGGCAGAACATAATCGTCCCGCGGCGCTGTTGACTGTGGTCGATTCCGGCGTGCAGTTGGAAGTGCCGGTTGGGGCTAAAATGGTGATTGATCCAATGGGTTCGGAGGTGGGTGCGCAACTGACCGGATTGGACGATTCCGCGCTTAAGCAACTCGGCGATCGCACCTCCGATGCGGTCGCGGGTTTGCTCGAAGTTAATGCCGGAGGCGGTCTCACGTCCGTTACACACATCGAGTCCAACGGACTTCCACGCCTTTTCGTAGATCCGATCGCAGGCGCCCAGCGCCTCATAATCGTTGGCGCCGGGCACATTGCACAGCCCCTATGTGAGTTGGGTGCAATGCTCGGATTTCATGTAACGGTGATCGACGATCGCGCATCATTTGCGAATCGTGAGCGGTTTCCCCACGCCGACTTGATCATGGCTAAGCCGTTCACTGCGGCGATCGAAACACTTCAACTTGATCGGCATTGCTTCCTGATTTCCGTGACCCGTGGACACGCGTTCGATGAAGAGGTGGTGCGCGCCGCGCTGCGGCAGCCGGGATGCTTCATTGGAATGATCGGATCGCGCCGCCGCTCGCGCGCGATGCTCGCGAGGCTCGCAGAAGATGGGATCGATCCCGCGCGCCTCGATGAGATTCACGCGCCGCTGGGTCTCGATATCGGCGCCGAGACTCCCGAGGAGATCGCGATTTCGATTATCGCGGAGATCGTTCGCGAGCGTCGAACCGGTATCCGCGACAATTTTACACTTGGCACCAAGGTCGGCCGCTTGCGGCGCAAATCTTGAGTTTTTCCCAGACGCTTTGAATCCGCCGCGCATCGTTGCGATTTTGCTTGCCGCTGGCGAATCGCGCCGGATGGGTTACCCAAAACCGCTCTTGCACGTCGGCGACGAGACCTTTATTGCGCGGACGACCGCTCTCGCGCTGAGCGTTGCGAGCAGCGTTGTAATCGTGGTCGGAGCTCACGCCGATCGCGTCCGTGCGGCGATCACGCCAGATTCGCGCGTCCGTGTCGTGGAGAACGCAAGTTTCGAGCGCGGTCAGCTGTCATCTCTCAAAGTTGGTCTGGCCGTAGCCGCTGGCGAGGGTACGGATGCGGTCGTCGTCCATCTGGCCGACCATCCGCTGGTATTGCCGTCGACATTTCGCGCCCTGGCTGAGCGCTGTGGCGACGCGGTTCATCCTATCGTTGTCGCTCGTCATCAGGGACGCCGCGGCCATCCGGTGATTTTTGGTCGAGCAGTATTCGCGGAGCTGATGGCGGCGCCGGAAGAGCAGGGTGCGCGAGTGGTAGTTAACGTAACACCGGAGCGCGTCCTACACGTTGATGTCGATGACCCGGGCGTGGTTCTCGACCTCGATACACCCGCCGATCTATTGAATGCCGGCCTTTCCCTGCCCCCGACAGACGATGGCTCTTGCACCCATCAATCATAAACGATGTAACCGAGGCCGCGGTCCCGACGTACTTATGAGCAGGTATGCTCCGTGCGCTCGCCAAAAAGCGGTTTGATCGCAGCTTGACCGCCAGGTCCGACGACGAATTGATCGCCGCGGTTCTGGCCGGCGAGACGGGGGAATTCGCCGAGCTCACGGCGCGCTATCGCGATAAGGTCGAACGCCTGTGCAAGCGCTTTTTCGCGGACAACGAAATGGTTCGCGACCTCTCGCAGGAAAGTTTTATTCGAGCGTTTACCGGCCTCTCGTCGTACCGCGCTGAGATGCCGTTCATCGGCTGGTTACGCGCGATCGTCGCTAACGTTTGTTATGATGAGCTACGACGTCGCCAACGCCGTCCCGAGGACCTTGTAGCCGACTTTTCCGCACCCGATCGCGCATGGCTGCAATTGGTCAATGATGCGAGTCCGGAAGAGATTGTCGATGCGGCCGAACAAAGTCGTCAGGCTCACGATCTCGCTCACCGCTTGCTCAATTCCCTTCGTCCGGAGGATCGAACGGTCATGATCTTGAAAGAGTCGGAGGAACGCAGCGTTAGCGAAATCGCCGAAATCATGGGGTGGAGCGAGGCGAAAGTAAAGATCAGGGCGTTTCGCGCACGGCGTTCCATGCGTCGGGAGGCGGAGCGCATCCTGTCGGCGCGCGGAGTCAATTAGAGCCATGACTTGTTTCGAAGCAAGAAAAGAATTTCCGGCATTCTGGCGGCGCACGATGCCGTCAGGATTGCGCGGTAGCTTGGCCGCACATCTGCGAGGCTGCGCTCAATGCGATCGCGCATTCCGCACGTTCGCTCTGAGCGCGCCAGTGCTTCATTCCGAGCCGGCGGCGGAGGAGACGCCGCAGACGCCGCGTCCACCGCTCAATCTGGTGCGGCCGCGCCGTTTCGCCGCAGCGCGTTCCGTGCCGCTGGGGCGAGGCGAGACATGGCGCCCCTGGAAAATCGCGGCGGCAGCTTCCCTCATGGTCGCTGTGGGCGGCTTCTCCGCGTGGTCTTCCGCGCGCTGGCCGACTGAGAATTTTGCCGACAGTGTTGCCGGCGATAGCGTTGAAGTTGACCCAGTGAGTTATTCCTCAGATAGCGCGACGGCAAATCCCTTCGAGGCCGAATCTTCGACATTCGACTCGACTGAGGCTGATCTTTCGACGTCGGACAGTGGCGGCGTTTCCGGTCAGGACAGCCTTTGAGGATCGGCACGGCGTTTGGCGGCATGAAGCTTTTCGGGGGATTGCAACTGTTTTGAGAGACCGGCCCACTATAATTCTGCTCGCGGCAGCCGTGACTGCGGGGCTAGCGATTGGCTTTGCCGGCAGCACGCTCGCCTATCGGTACAAGCTGATTCACCTTCCGGGCGGGAACCTGGTTGAGCGGATGAATCAGTCGCTCAACCTCGATCCGTCGCAGCGTGAACAGATTGTCGAGGTGATGGAGGATACGCGCGATCAGGTCACGCAATTGAAGCACAGTTTGCAGCGTCAACGACGCCGGCTGATGCTGGCGGCCTATTTGAAGATTCGCGCGATCCTTAATCCTGATCAGCAAAAGAAGTTTGACGACGAATTCGTCCCACCAAGATTCCGCGCCGAAGCCCGCCAATTTGAACAGCATGGAGATGCGGCACCGGCTCAACCGTCGCCCGCTGCAACTTCGTCGTCTGCCCCATGAACCGACGTGTGCCGATAGGATTCTACTACGCCGATCGGATATGAAGCCGACTCAAGGGTCCTGTGGGAGCAAGGCTACCCGGACATCGCCGATGATTACGACCCGTGAGGCCCGCCGTTCCCCGCTCTATTCAGGAGCCGATGTCGTGCAGGAACTTATCCGCCTGCGCCGCTACATCGGGATTTTTCCTATCGCTACTTGCGAGGCGCAAGAACTTGACGGCCTCGTCACGATTTCCCTGCTGGGCCAGAATCTCGCCGAGCCGCAGCGCCGCGAAAGATGAGGTTGGGTCGAGTTCCAGCGCCTTGCGATAGTACGGCATGGCCTCGTCCAGCTTCGGCGGCGTGAACGACATGTACGCCTCGCCAATGTTGAGGTAGGCACTGGTCTCGCGCGGCTCGAATTTGACCAGCTTCTGGTAAACCTCGACGACTTTGCCGAAATTGGACCGCGAATTGTAATAGAGGCCCAGGTAAATATAGGCCTCGGGCAGGGTGGGATCGATCTCGGTCGCCTGCCACAGCAGCTTCACTGCGCGATCGCTGTCGGTCAGGTTAATCGCGGCTTTTACCAGCGCGCGCGCCCGGGCTTCGTTGGAATCACCGCCATAGTCAGGCTCCGCGGTGCCGCTGGCTCCGGGTGCCGAAGACACGGGGCCGGCAGGCGCCGCAGCGGAGCCGGAGGCCGATTCCGTGACGTTGTTGTCTGCGGCCGCCTCGATCGGGCGGGAGATCAGCAACAGCGCTGTCAGTGTCGCTGCGAGAGCCGCTTTAAGTGGTAACCAACGTGGCATAAAGTTCGGTCGAAAATGCCGCAAGAATCGATCAACGAGGCTCATTAACGTCGCGACATTCGTTGCTTATTTTTTTGCCCAGCCCTCATCGTAGCGCGCGTGCATTCGGATAATCGCCCGCAGATGCTGAAATTTCCATTCGCCGTTCACCTTGACGTAGTCGTCTTCGTAGCGACCGGCGATCCAGCAGGCGCGATTGTTTGCGCGGGAAGTATATGGGCAGAACAGATACCAGGCGCCCTTGGCGCGATGGCCCGCGACCTCGATGATCGGATTCATTGCGTTGTGCTGAGCGAAGCTGACCGCTTCCCGAAGACCCTCGAACATCTTTCGGAGGGCAGCGTGACCCGTCGCAATGCCGAATTCACCACCCTCCCAGATGCCGTCCTCGGTGAAGAGCGCCGCAATCCTGTCGGGATCGTAGCCGGTGTCGCAAACGTTGCAGTAACGAGCCTTGAGCCGCTTGATCGCTTCGATGTCATCGAGCACCGCGATGCGTTCTTCGAGACCGTCGGTGCTCATACAGGTTCGGCTCCTTGCGCGTAGCGTGGCTGGTTATCCGACTGAGGATGAGTTTACCAGCTCTGTACCTGTAGGATGGTTGCATGAATATTTGAACTTGCAAAGCGTGATCCTGCCCGCGCCGATTGCGTCGGGCGGCCGAACAGTCTGGAATAGCAGGCGAATATGAAGACGCTCAACTTCAAGGGGGCCGACGGAAACGCCCTAACGGGTGTTGACTACGGCGGCGCCGGGAAGCCTCCGGTTCTGTTGATTCACGGCGGCGCCGCGCATGCTCGCTGGTGGGATTTTGTCGCGCCGGCGCTGGTAAATTCCCATCACGTAATCGCGCTCGACCAGCGCGGTCATGGCGACAGCGAATGGACGCGGGAGTGGGGCTATGGCACGCGTCATTATGTAGCCGATCTGAATGCCGTTATCTCGGCCTGGGGCCTGGGCGCGCCAATCCTGGTGGGTCATTCGATGGGTGGGCATAACGTGATGTGCTACGCGGGACTGTATAGCGAAGCGCTCCGCGGCATGGTCGTGATCGATAGTCCGCCATCATATCCCGATCACGCGGTAGCGATGTTGCGTGAGCTGGCTGAAAAGCCGGCCCGCCGTTTTGATTCCCAGGCCGAGGCGATCGCCGGCTTCCGCACCATTCCAAGCGATACGGTTGCGACCCGCGAGGTGCTCGATCACGTTGCGGAGCATTCCTTCCGGCTGGCGAGCGACGGCAAGTGGGAATACAAGAGCGACCGCCGCACGATGATGCGTGAGCCGATGAAGGCCTGGGACGGTCTCGCGCGGATAAAATGTCCCGCGCTGTTTCTTAAGGCGGAAACCAGCGTCCTCAAAGATGGTCTCGCCGAGCGGATGGTCGCCGCGATGCCGCATGGGCGTCTCGAGGTCGTGCCCAGTTCGCATCATCATGTGCTGCTCGACAACCCGGTGGGCCTCGCCAGAGCCTTACGCATATTTCTTCACGAACTCGAATGACTGTGCGGACGACTCCGCCAGGCGATTTCGCATGAGCGTGCCATTGAGCAAGTTCGTCGAGGGCTGGCCGCGTTTGCACTACCTGGAATGGAATCCTGACGGTCGCGAGACCATCGTTTTGCTTCATGGCAGTACTGCAAACGCATGGTGGTGGAAACCGCTGGCGGGCGTGCTCGACGTCAACCAATTCCGGATTATCGCGCTCGACCAGCGGGGACATGGCGACAGCGAATGGGTACATCCGCCGGCCTACTCGCCCGATGACTACGCTAGTGACCTCGAGCGATTTATTCGCGATCTGGGACTCGCGCGTCCGATCATTGCCGGCCATAGCATGGGCGGGATTTCGGTATTGTCATTCGCGGCGCGATTCGGCGATGCTGCGCGGGCGGTGATCGCGATCGACGTCGCGGTGACATCGAGCCGCCAGCGCGATCGCTTTATGATCCGGCTCAAGTCGCTGCCGACAGTGTTTTATAGCGATCAGGCGACCGCGATCGCGCGTTTCCGGCTAATGCCCCACGAAGGGGTGATCGCTCCAGAGGTGATCGCGGAAATTGCCGGGCACAGTCTGAGGCGCACTATCGACGGCCGCTACACGTTCAAATTCGATCGTGCGAGTTTCTTTGGCGGCGATGGCCTCGACGTCCCCGCTGCAGTCGCGCGCATTCGCATCCCGACGCTGCTGATTCGAGCGGAAATGAGTCGCATCATGACGGCTGAAGCGAGCGCGAACGCGGTCGCGTCGAACCGGCTCGTGCGGATGGTCGAGATTCCGGCGGCGCATCATCACGTGCCGCTCGAGTGCCCGGAACTCCTCGCCCAGGCGATCACCGAATTTGTTGCCGGTGTCCCATGAACCGGATACTTGCAGGGTCGCCGGTCGCGAGTTATCTGAGCATCCGGTCCGGTTAGCACGCACGGCAAGGTCGAAACGTATAGGAGAATTAGCCATGGCTTCACCTGAGCCGACTGCAACAGATGCTGAAATCCTTGTTGCCGCACGCGCGATCCTGGAGGCGCGCTATCCGATTGCGCTGACGGGGGCGGGCATGTCGGTCGAAAGCGGCATCCCTCCGTTTCGCGGACCAGGAGGACTGTGGACCAAATACGGCGAGCCGCCGATGAACGGTTACCAGATTTTTCTCTCCGATCCGAAAAAGGCCTGGGAGGATCGAATCCGCCGCCAGAATGACGAGTTATGGGGACCTTTGAAGGTCGCCAAGCCGAATCCCGGGCATACCGCATTAGTCGAACTCGAAGCCGTGGGGGTGTTGCGGTTTCTGATTACGCAGAACGTTGACGACCTTCATCGCCAGGCGGGTCACTCCGGGCTCGCTGAGATCCACGGGAACTGGAAACTCATCCGCTGTATCGAATGCGGCGCGCGGTTTCATGCCGAAGAGATTTCGCTCGAAGTGCTGCCGCCGCGCTGTCCGAAGTGCGACGGACTGCTCAAGGGTGACACGGTCGCGTTCGGCGAACCGATTCCGCCGGACGTGCTGGCCCGTTGCGTCGAGCATGGGGCGCGCGCCGACCTGGTGATCGTCGCGGGCACCTCGGCCACCGTATATCCCGCGGCCGGATTCGCAATCGAGGTTAAGCAGCGCGGAGGTGTGCTGATCGAGTCGAATCTTTACGAGTCCGAGATCACCAGGATTTGCGATATCAGTTTGCGGGGCGCCACCGGCGCGGTGCTCCCACGCCTGGCCGCCACTATCGCCGATCTGCGGAAGGCCCGTCTGTCGTGAACCTCGACGTTGTACAATAGTTCTCTAATTGGTCGTCAGGTCGCGGGATGCATTGTATGGGGTTGCAGGGGAGCCGGTGCCGAGATTGCCGGTGGTGGCAATTGGGCGCCTGGAACGAAGCCAACCCGTTTGAGCAATACCATCTGACCAGTGTTGTCGAAGTCGGTCGGTCCGCTCCGTAAGACCGCTGCGTAACGCGCGCGTGTCGCCGGCCACATCAGTTTGGCGTCGTCCTCGGAAGCAACGATGTAAACAATCTGCGTGTCCGGCTTGGTCACGAATTGGATATTGCGGCCGCTGTAAAAGGCGAAGTCGTAGTCGAGACTGCCCCAGTATCCAACCGGATCCCCGTTCGCGATACGCATCGCTGCCGCGGCGAAGCCCTTGAGCGTGAGCGTGTTGGCCACGGCTGGTTCCACTACGAGATTGACCGCGAGCACGATCGCGAGGAACGCAATTGCCATGGCGCAGAAGACGTTTTCGATCCGCGGCCGCGCGCGCAGCAAATAGATTCCAAGCGCCAGAGCAATCAACGGTAGGATCGTGCAGAAGAATTCGCGTTGACGCGCCATGTCGCGAAGCGCAGCGGGCAATTGATCGAGCAAAATTCCGCATTGCATCAGAAGCCACAGGATTGCAGATGGCGCGTCGAAGAGCAGGGCGAGCCCGATGAATGCGCCGATCCCGGCTGCCGCAAAAAAAACGCCCGCGCCGCGCGCGAGCCATCGCAGCGGCCGCGCGATTCCCTCGCGATGCGAAATCGCGTCGCTCAAATACAGCGCCACCATCGTTGCCAGGGCCGGATAAAGCGCGAGCAAATACACTCCGCGCTTGCTCTGCGGCAGATTGTAGAAAATCAGCACGACGAGGAACCAGGTGATCAGATAGCCGAGGCGCGGATCGATGCGGCGCGGGTAACGCAGAGCCTGGATGGCCGCGATCAACGCGAGCGGAGTCCACGGCAGGAAACCCGCGAGCAGGGCGCCCTCCTCGTAGTAGAACGGATGCGCGTGACCGTGATTGACGCCGGCGTGCCCAATCAAGCGATAGATGTTTTCACTCAATAGTTGCTTATGGATGAAAGCCACACCGCCGCTTAGTATGGCCGCGATATACCATCCGCCGCCGATCACGCCCACGATGATCATGCCGCGGATGAGACTCAGCCTCCGGACGACGCTCCACCGCCGGGCCAAAAGGATCCACACCCCAGCCACGAGTGCCGGCAGCGCGGCGCCAACCGGTCCCTTGGTGAGAACGGCGAATGCAATCGCGAGATAGAGGAGGGTGGTGCGATTACTCAGTCCCTCCGCGATCGCGAGAAACTCAAAGAATGCGACCGTCATGAAGAACGTCAAGGTCATATCGACGCGCGAACCGGTGCCGGCTTGCAGATACTGAAATGCGGTGCCGAGCATGATTGCCGCGAACAGGGCGCCGCGCGCCTCGAACATTCTGCGCACGTAAAGGTAGGTGACGATCATCGCGGCGATCGCGAACGTCGCTGACGGCAGCCGTACAGTCCACGCGCTCACACCGCCGGCGATCAGTGACACGATTGCCGCGAGCCAGTGCATCAGCAGTGGCTTGGATGGAATTTCGACGCCGGCGCGCAGCGGCAGAATGATGCCTCCGCCGTGCACGATGTCAAATACGGTAACGGCCTCGCGCGGTTCGCCCTTCGTATATAGGGGCGCGCCGCCGAGGTTCACGATGAACAGCAGGATCCCAACGGCAAGGATTATTGGAATCGCCATCGGCGGCGACGAAAGTAATTCCAGGCGACGCGCGACTAACGACTCATGCGGATCGAACAAGGAACTCGACTGCGCGGGCGGCCTGTCGCCTTGCACAGGGATCTTGCCGCTGGCGTCGGCAGGCGGACTCGCAGGCGTGGCGCTTTCGAGGGCAGTCGGCGATGGTTCTGTGGCTGCTGTTTCAGTCAGAGGATTGGTGTTCATTTCAATCGGTTACGTCGCCGACTAAGATACCGGCGCGACCACGAAGATGCATCGCCCCCACGATTGATTTGCGATGTTGCTGCTCTCGCGACTTCCAGCGATGCCAATTACGATGCGATGAAAGCCGAAACTGATATCGCCTCGCACACCGCGCCGCGACGTCCGCGCGAGCATAGCGGTCGCGAATTCCGGATTGGTCTGATCAACGCGATCGCAACCACGATCATCGCAGCCGTGCAGCCCGTGCTTACGCGGTACGGTGCGAAGAATATCGATCCGATGCTCTTCTCGGCGGGTTCGATGACAGTCGCGGCTGCAATGCTTGCCGCGGTGATGTGGTGGCGCGGCGAGATCGGCGCGTTGATTTCGCGGCGATGGATTTCGCGGCTGGTCGCGCTCTCGATGGCCGGGTCAGTCGCTACCAGCCTGATGCTGATCTTCGGCTTGCGCAAAATCGACGCGATCGCCGGCGTAATCCTGCTGCAGAGCGAACCGCTATACTCACTGATGCTGGCGACCATCTTTCTCGGTGAACGGCCGTCGCGTCGCCAGTTGATTGCGACCGCGGTGATTCTGATGGGGATCGGATCGGTATTCGGGGCCGGCCGCGCATTTACTCCATTCTCCGCGGCTGCGTTGCTCTTCCTCACGCCCCTTTGCTGGCAGACCTCGCATGTGATCTCGCTCGGTGTGATGCCGCCGCTTTCCGAAATTTGCGTCACCGGCGCGCGCACCATTTTTGCGGCGATCGTCCTGACCTCGATCTTTCTCGCTAGTGATTTCCGGGCGGTGACTTCCCTGGCCGAACCGCGCACGCTCGTCGTGATCTTTGTCACCGGCGCATTTGTGTATGCGCTGGGTTCGTTGACCTGGTACGGCGCGATCAACCGGCTGTCGCTCGCCTGGACGACGGCGCTCACGATTCCTGGCGTGCCAATGCTCTCGTTTCTCTTCGCGATTATTTTCCTCGGAGAACATCCCAGCATCCGTGAGGTGGGCGGAATGCTGATCGCGGTCGCCGGAGTGCTTTTCCTCGTGCTCGGCGCGGACGCCGCCCGCAAACATGGCGACGCGGAGGCAGCGGAAGCGGTTCATCCACCGTTAACCTGAAACGGAGTGCTGATTCGCCGGCGTTTGACTATCTTGCGCGGGTGGTCTTTGATCGCGGCAACCGGCGCAGGCGATCGCGCTTGCGCCAATCAACAAGCGAGGAAAATGAAATGGCTCGAATGGTCAGACACGAAAAGAGCGGCCCCTACGAAGTTCCGGAAGGCACTGAACTGCCGGCGTGGATCTGCGGATGCGGGCTTTCCAAAAACAAGCCGTTTTGTGATGGCACACACAAGAAGACCAAGGACGAGGCGCCGAACGAAGTCTACGTGTACGACGATGCAGGCCGCGTCCAGGTGAAGAATCAGTACTAATCGCTGCATTTCGCGGAGCCCGGTTAGCAAGACAGATAAGGAATCAGTCCCGGCCCCTTCCCTTGATCAGGGAAGGGGCGCGGCCGGGATGCGATCAGCGCCGCATCAGATAGACCGCGATTACGAAGGCCGCGAGGATGACGCGATACCACGCGAATGGCTCGTAGGTCCGTGTGCGCACGAAGCGGATCAACGCCACAATCGCAATCAGGCCGAAGATCGCGGCGGTAACGAAGCCCGCGATGACATCGCCGGTGACCCCCTGGTGAAGCAGATGGCGTCCCTCAAAGAGACCAGCTCCCGCGATAATCGGCGTTGCCATTAGAAAGGAAAAGTTAGCGGCGTCGGCCCGTTCGAGCCGCAAGATGCGCGCAGCCGTGATGGTCGAACCGGACCGCGATACCCCTGGAAAGATCGCGAAGGCCTGGCTTAGTCCAATCAGGAGCGCGTCGCCGAAGGTAACTTCGCTGATCTTACGCGTCTGTGGCGCCGATCGATCCACCAGCCAAAGAATGATGCCAAGCGCCGCGAGGGCGACCGCGATCAGCAAGGGCGACCGAAAGGTGGTATCGGCCTGCTTCTCGAACAGGATGCCGATGATAGCGCCGGGGATCGAAGCGACCATCAGCATGATCAGGAGTCGACGGCGCTCGCGATCACCATTGAAGAGCGAAGCGCCCATCGAAACCCATTCGCGCCAGTAATAGACGAGCAGAGCGACCAACGTTCCGAGATGCAAAGCGACGTCGAAGACGAGGCCTGGATCGTTCCAGTTGAACAGCCAGGGGACGATTATCAAATGGGCGGAACTCGAAATAGGAAGAAATTCTGCCAGGCCCTGGACAGCACCAAGGACGATCGCTTCGAATCCGGAAGAGCTTGCCATGTGAATCCTTTACACAACCGTCTGATGTTGCTTGATTATGCAAGAATCTCCAAGCAACTCTTTAATTGGTTAATAGATGATTAGAATATCAAGGTGCGAGTGTTATTGCGCTTGGCAGAAGAGCGCAACGCTAATAGTATAGGCGATCGTGGCTTCGGTGGCTGTCAGGTGATCGAGGAGGCCCTTTTGCTCATGGCGCAAAGCCCCAGACGTAAAGTGGTTCCGCTCAGAGACGACAGTGCGATGGACGGACCGGTTCCCGCTCAGTTCGCGATTGAACTGCCCAAAGTCGAAGATCCGCGACGATTTCCGACCGTCTCGACGATGCCGCGCCTTCCCCTCGTGATTCCGGACGAGATTCTCGATTACTACGGATGGGTCTTTTGCCAAGGTGGTTTCCTGAATCTGCATATGACGTTCGAGCAATTCCTGGCCGTGGTTGCTGCCGTCAGTCCGTCGGGCCTGTGTCCCGAGTACGATGATTCCGGCGCGTTCTCGGCCAGCGAATAGCGTTGTTGGCGGCAAATCTGGGGCTAATGCGCAGTCGCCGCAACTCAGAAGGCGCCTTTCCACGAATTCATCGAGCGCTGTGCGACCTCTCTCCCCTTCATTTCTCTGCGTTGATTGAGCGAATAATATCGATGTCAAGGTGTGCCTCGCTTGAGCAGATTGTTAGGCACCCAAACGTTCTCGAAGGGGGTTACGTCTGTCGGCGAGGACAGTCCGTTGTCCTTTGCAATCTCCTGCCAATTATTGGGATCGCCGGTAGAACGCTTGGCGAGCGCCTTCAGATCCTCGTTGGGCAACAACGTGAAGTTAACCCCGCCCGTTGAGGGCGTGGTCGAGGGCGGTGGAGCTTTTGACGCCAGTTCATCGATTTCCTTGAAGAGTGCAAATCGATTGCTTGCCTTGTAGCTGTCGAGTTGTTCGTCCGGGATGCTTTCGGTACGTACGTTCACGATTATTTTGCTCTTGTGACTGCCCTCAGGGACAATCTGGATCTCGTAGCGATAACGGGGCGGCGGCCCTGCAATGAGCGCAAACGAACTGGTCGGCGTACCGATGTCGGCGTTGCGCCACAGCGTAATGATCGAATCGTCGGGTTGGCGTTCGAACAGGATCCCATCTCCGCGCAATGCGTCTTCCGTCAGCTCCTGTGCAGTGCTCGGCGGGTACGGTACTTCGTGCTCTTCGCCGAGAGCGGTATCGGCGGCGGTCCAATGCTCGGTTTGATGGCGGTAGCCCACATAACATCCGGCTAACGCGGAAAGTATGCAGACCATCGCGGCGAACACCCAGGAAAGAGCAGACTTCGGTGATAACCCCATCTGGCAATCAACAAAACATGCGACGATCCAACGCGCAAGCAGGCCTCCTCGAATGCAAGCCGAGCTTCCTCAAATGATCGCTCCGAGAGGCTAAAGTTGGCGCTCGGCTTGTGATACAAAGCATGGGCGGCCGCAAGACCGGCGTCCGCAGAAATCTGCCGCTTAACAGTTCGGCATGGTCGATCGTGCAACGGAAAGTCGCAGCAGGACCATGCGCCGGCGGGCGTGGAGAGTAATGGAGTTATGAGTGAAAGCGTTTCCTACGAACCT
>Ga0302326_10002899_pt1 | contig 41105 bp, 45 predicted proteins | sample Palsa_T0_3_FD_202264 | JGI IMG/M metagenome (GOLD analysis project Ga0302326, IMG submission 202264) | Peat permafrost microbial communities from Stordalen Mire near Abisko, Sweden - Palsa_T0_3 | ecosystem: Environmental > Terrestrial > Soil > Palsa > Peat permafrost | place: Sweden: Abisko... | reverse complement strand
GAGCGAGCGTCATCGCCGGCGGTGCCGTCGCCATGTCCGTGAAGTTGCCGCTGCCGTCGACCGCAACCGCGTGCAGCACTTCGCCCGCATTGACGGTGATGTTGGCCGTCCAGGTGCCCGATGCGACGGCGGTCTGCGTGGCCGCCACCGTGTTGAAGGAGGCGCCGGCGGCGCCGCCGGCTTCGACGATCTTGTTCGTGTAGAAGACGACGCTCGTGATGGCAGCGGTCGTGGGCGTGGCGCCCGTGTCAAGCACGTTCTGGGGGCTGTCGCCGACGCCGGCCACCTTGGCCGCGCCGTTGGCGTAGGTGATCGCGCCCATCACGGGCTTGCCCGTGTCCGCGGCCGCGGGCGGGGTATAGCTCGCCGGCTGTTCGGCGAAGTCATCGACCCAGTAGGTTCCCCACATGCTGCCCGGCGCATTCAGAAAGCCGATGCCGATCCAGTTGTAGATCTTGTTGAGGATCGTCGTGCGGTGGCCCCAGCAGTATTGCGGTGTGGCGGGGGTGCAGTAGGAGTTTCTGCTGCCGGGACCGTCGAAGTACATGTAGCTGTACATGGCCTCTGCGGCGATCGGATAGCCGGCGGCGGCGTCCTCGCCCACGAACCCGTGCGCGAGCGCGGGATTGACGCTGTCGCGCAGCTGCAGGTTCTGGGGGTTGCTCACCGGCGGCGGCTCGTTGACGGGGCTGGGGTGATTGAAGTAGCCGTAGGTCGCCTCCTCCTGGGCATGATTCTGCGCGATCTCCCCAAGCAGGGTGGAGTCCTGCCTGATGGCCGCGAGCCCGCGCACTTCCCGTTCGGCGTTGATCAGCCACAGCAGCTGCTGGGGCGGGGCCATCCCGTCGTAGCCCGCCGGCAGCACCAGTGGGACGTTGCAGCCCTCCGCCATTCGGACGGCCGTGAAGTTCGCTTCGATGGCCTTGTCGCTGCTCCATTCCAAGCTGACGGGATCCTTCGCGTTGGCCGCTGGAGTGGCGGTGCTACATGCTTCCGCGGCCTGTGCGCCGGCCGCGCAGAACAGGTACAGCGGGAGGGCCATGGAGGCGGCGAGGAGGCGGCGGGGTAGCAAAGTCGATCAGCTCCGTTCGTGTCGTGTTGCCCGTGGTCGCGCGTGCTGCGGCGCACGGCCTGGCGGCGCTCGCGAGCGACCGCGCTTGAGTCCCCCCGCCGGGGCGGAGACTACTACGCCGAGTGCTCGCCTGAGACGGTCGTGGGGCTACCGCGATGCATCCCGTCATCCGGCATCGGGAGCCTCGCGTCGCTCAGCCGCTACCCAGACGCACATTGGGCCTTGTACTTCTCGCTACCACCGTCACTGTGTCACCCAGGCTGACCGTGGCACCCGGCGTGTATACGTGATTCAGGTTTTGCGCGAAGAAGACACCCTTGTTCGAGTCATCGTGAGCATTGACCCCCTTTCGTGTCACAAGAGCCCTGCGTACCGCCTTGCCCACACGCGCAGTGTCCTGGTTTACGTCGGGAATCACACATCTGTCACAGGCCTTGACGACAAATGCGGCCAACGTGCCTATCCGCACCTGGGTCCAGAAGTCCTCGTCATACGCCGCCAGCCCATCGCCGTCGACGACGATGTTCGGGCGAAAGCGATTCATGGGGACCCGCTCCTCGAGCTCCGTGTTCAGCTGAGCCAGGGAGGGCTCGGTCGCCAACAGCATCGAATTGCCATCGGCGAATCCAACCTGGTTGGAAGCTCCGTGCTCCCGGTACCGGTCGGCGACGTAGCGGGGCATGTCATCACGAACGCGCAGCAGGCGCAGGCGCCTGTTTTGCTTGTAGCTCGGCAGAAAGGCGGTGATCCACTCGTTTACGTCCTCTCCGACGACCTGGCCGGATACCGGCCTACCGTGAACCGTCGCGGATATGAGCTTCTCATCGTTTGGCTCGATCTCGAGCGGGACCTCGGTGCTCTCCATCCCGGGCGCCGTCAGCGTGATCGAGCTCTCGCCTATCGTCGGCACGATGCGGGCCAGCTCGGGGAGCTTCCGCTGGGAGACAAAGTCGTTGTCGTCGTCAACGACCATGAAATCCCGGTCGTGCTCGAGCCCTCGGGGAGTGACCCGCGCTTGCTTGAGGTGGACGCCGGCACAGGACTTGAGAGGGTACGTCACGAGTCCAGTCACCATAATCGCACTCATATATGTGGGGGCATGCTATCCCCCGAGGTAGGGTGCGGCCGAGGCCACGGGCGGCGGACCCAGCCTCACTGGGTCACGCCGGCCGGCCCTTGCACCTTCTCGCGACGGGGCGCTCACTCGTTCTGTCGTAACGCCGAGGTCGATACCATGCCGGCCCCCGCGGGGCCCGCCGCGGTCCCTGCGGCAGGCTCGGTAATAAACCGGTGCCCGGGCGCGTGAGCGTGCTGCTGATGCTCCTCCTCGCTGATCGCGATCTCGTGTGCCGAGAACTCGAGCGCGCGCTCGAGGTCACGCTGGATCCCGGCAAGCGCCCCGGACTGCATACGGTGCATGTAGTAGATCCGCCCACCGCCCAGCAGCATGAAGCCGAGGAAGATGTAGGGGAACAGGTTGACCGGATATGCCGGGGCCGGATAGAAGCTGCCCACGAGTGGCACCATCAAACAGACGAAGGCGAGCACCGCGACGAGGACGTTGAGAGCGCGGAGCTCGCCGAGCTTGCGCAGATAGAAGGGCGCCGCGACGGTGATCATGAAGTAGGCGAACAGGAAGCCGAACGCCGCCATCGTTCCAGCGTCGCCGAACAGCGTCAGCGGTTCCGTGCCCGTCGTGGAAAACACCACCGCAACCGCCAGGATCGCGGCCCCGTAGGAGGCGAGCGCCACGTGGGGCGTCTTGTTCGTGGCATGCACCGCGTGCCCCTTCCTCGGCAGGAAGCCGTGCCCGCAGAGCGGGAAGATGATGCGAGCGCCCGCATTCAGGCACGAGAGCGACAGGGAGAAGAAGCTCACCATCGCGCCGAGCGCCACGGGCACCTTGAAGAAGGAGACGCCGTAGGCTGATGAGATCGCCGTGAGCGGGGTGGTGAAGGAGCTGAGCGACTTGCCCATGTGCTTGGTCGCAAAGACCTCGATGTAGCTCATGAACACCATGAACGCCCCCGTTATGAGAAGGCTCCAGATGACCGCGCGCGGCACGTTGCGAAGCGGCCGCTTCGCCTCACTGCCGAGCGTCGTGGCGCTCTCGAAGCCGACCAGGCTGAAGATGCAGATCACGATCGCAAAGTCCATACCTTCGAGGTGAACGCCCTTGAGCTGGAGCTGACCGGTGTCGACGGACACTCCGTGCTTGAACAGCACGACCCCCGCGAGGGCAAGGATGATGGTGACGGAGATGGCCTCGAGCGCGAGCGTCAGAAGCGACGAGATGCGAATGTCCTTCCAGGCGATCGTCAGGCAGGTGAAGCCGCTGATCAAAAAGAAGATCCACGGGCTGACGGTTCCGTGCACGCCGATCCCCGACAGGAATTCCTGCGCGAAGATCGCAAAGCCTCCGAGCCCGGCGGTGGCGATGCCCCAATAGGCCCAGACGAGCGCCCATCCCGACAGTACGCCCGCAGCCGCGCCGAGTCCCTTCGCGGTGTAGGCGTACATCGAGCCGGCGGTCGCCGAGCGTTTGGCGAACTGGTTCAGCCCGAGCACGACAAACAGAAGCATGATCGTGCCGAAGAGATACGCCGCCCAGGTACCCTGGCCGGCGTCGGCAAAGGCCAGCGCGATGATCAGCACGGCGGTCATCGTCGGCGAGATCAGGGCCACCGACTGGGCGAGCAGCGGTGGGAATCCGAGTGCGTGTGGCCGCAGCTGGGCAGCTCCAACGGCGGTGTCAGCCTGCGACGTGGCAGGTGACTGAGTCGGGGTGGCGGTGCTCATGACGGGACGACCCCCTATGTTTGGCGATGTGGCAGTGCACCTGCAAGCTAGGCGCGTAGCCATGGTGTCTCTATGGACCACTGGCCAAAATCGGCCGGCTCACGCTTCGACCGATTGCCGCATGGTGTCAATTTGAACAACCGTCCACACGACGGCGGGCACAGGGACGTGGTTTATGCAGTAAGTGACAAACGCCGGTGCGCGACCGGTGCTGGCGGCGCCCTCCAGCCACCGCGAACGAGCAACTGCCACATCACCCGCACCGCATGGGCGGCTGGAAGACGCACCCGCCACTCTAACCGAACGAGGCGAGTCGCCTGCGTGCGGCAAGGACGCAGTGTCAGCGTTAAGCGGTCCGCGCCAGTTGGCGGCGTCTGCGGTCTGAATCCGAGCTGGCAGTGAGCGCGACGGGGCTGTCGAGCGGCGATCGTCCGAACGCCAGCTCGTGCGCCGGCTTCGGCCTACCGATGAAGTAGCCCTGACCGAGGTCGCAGCCGAGCTCGGAAACCAGGTCGAGGGTGGCTCTGTCCTCGATGCCCTCGGCGACCACTCTCAGCCGGAGCGCGTGGCCAAGCGCGATCGTCGCCCTGACGAGTTCAACGTCGTGTCGCCTGTTGCCACTCGCCAGTCGGGTGATGAGCGCGCGGTCGACCTTGAGCTCTTCGACCGCGAGGCTGCTCAGATATGCGAGCGACGTGAAACCGGCGCCGAAGTCGTCGATCGACACGGACACTCCGCGGTCGCGCAGATCCTGTATCACGCCACTGGAACGCTCGAACTCGGTGATGACGCTCGTCTCGGTGATCTCGACGACCAGAGAGCTCGCAGGCTGACCGTGCTGTTTCAGAAGCCCAACAATCTCCTCGGTGAGGCCGGCGTCCAGCAGATCCGTCGCCGACACATTGACCGAGACCCTTATATCCCGGCCTGCGGCCCGCCACGCCGCGCATTGTTCGATGGCCTGAGCGAGCACCAGCCGGGTCACGCTTCCCATCAGCCCGGCCTCCTCCGCCAGCGGAAGAAACCTGATCGGGGGGATCAGCCCGAGCGTCGGGTGTGGCCAGCGGACGAGCGCCTCGACGGTCGAGATCTCCCCCGTGCGGAGATCGAGCTGCGGCTGGTAGTGCAACACGAGCTCGCCCGCGTCGACCGCCGCGCGCAGCTCTTCGGCGAGGCGCAGTCGGCTGCCACCCTCGCTGAATCCCTGCTCGTACAGCGCATACGGTCTGGCTGCGAGCTTGGCCCGGTACATCGCGACGTCGGCGCACTCGATCAGGCCGGCGACGTCCGAAGCGTCGGCGGGCGCCAGCGCGATGCCGATGTTCGCGCCGAGCTGGGCACGCACCGCCTCGAGCGCAAATGGCTGCTCGAGGGCCGCGCTGATTCGCTCTGCGACGCTCACCGCTTGGGCCGCATCCGCGTCGATCAGGACGACGCCGAACTCATCGCCGCCGATTCGGGCCACGACGTCAGCGGGCGTGAGTGATTGGTACAGGCGCTTAGCGAGCTGTCTGAGGACCTCGTCGCCGGCGGGATGGCCGAATGAGTCGTTGACCTTCTTGAAGTGCTCCAGATCGATGAACAGGAATGCCAGGCTCCTCTGCGGCCGCACGGCCGCCTCGTCGGCAAAGAAGCCGTCGAGAACGTCGAACAGGTGGCGCCGGTTCCCGAGCTCGGTCAGATGGTCGGTCACGGACAGGCGCTGGCGCTCCTGCGTCAGCGCCCGCATGGCGCGGACCGACGAGGCCACGCGTACGCCGACGAGCACCAGCGTGGCGGTGGCCAGCCCGATCGCGACGCCGTTGACCCCCGTGAGCGTGCCCACGAACAGGATCCCGAGCCCGCTCGCCGCGGCGAGGCCCGGAAGCAGAAAGCCTGTCGGCTTGCGGAACGCACGCGGATCAGACTGCACGCGCGGCAGCCACATCGCCCTGGAGATGAGATAGATCGCAGCCGGCCATGCGATTCCACCGAGCACCATCCCGACGCGCGAGTGACTGGCCGCGGACTGGAACAGGTTGAATGTGTCCCCGACCACGATCAGTGCGATTCCGCTGGCAACCACCAGCCACGGCCGCCTGTCCCTCCCGGCGAGGACGGTGACGCCGCCGACGACGAGCAGAAGGAGCAGGAGATCGCCGACCGGGTAGGCGAGATTGACCGCGGTCGCCAGGGGGTATTTGCCGGTCAAACTCGCGACCTCATGGAATGCCGTCGCTGCACACAGGGCCGCCGCGCCCAGTCCGGCGACGATCCCGTCCAGCCAGCTCGGGGTCGCCAGCCGCCGGACCTCGCCGCGCAGATAGAGCACCATGGCGATGTAGGCGAGAGGGTAGAAACACAGCTGGAAGGCGTCGTAGAGAGCGGCTTCCGGGGGCGTCGCACCTCCCAGGGTTTCGATCGTTTCGGTGAGGTGCCCGACTGACCACGCCATCAGAGCCGCGCCGAGGATGATCGGCACCCAGCGCGCTTCTCGCCGCACGAGGCCACTTGCTATACAGAGGGCGCCGCCGACGATCTCGAATGCGCTGACGCCCCAGCCATCGATCAGCGTCGACCGGCTGCCCGAGATCAGCCACCCGAGGTATGCCAGGAGCAGGATGCCCATGGCCGCATATGCGAGCCACAGCTTGGACGAGCGGTCGTAGCCGATCCAGCGCAGCTTGCGTGGGCCCGTTTGCAGAGCCCTAGACCAAGGGGTCGATCCTGACATTGTAGTTTTCGTCGGGAATCGGCGGCAATCGCTGCAGCTCTTGCCGCCATCGTGGACGAGGAGATGATCCGCTCGCACATCAGAACCGAAACCGGCCTGGGGATGCCAACATGAGCAGCATCGAGACGGCGCGCGAGACAGATCGATGAGCGGTCGGCTTCCGGATCCCCGCCTGAGGAAGGTCTACCGCCTGGAGGCGACCCTCGGAGCACCGCTGGATCTCGGCGAGGCCGCGCGGGGCCACCGGCGGATCGTGCCCCTGACCGGCGGGACATTCTCCGGCTCTGAGATCAGCGGCAAGCTGCTCGGAGGCTCCAGCGCCGACTGGCAGATCCTGCTGGCGGACGGCACCGCACTCGGCGACATCCGCTACACACTGCAGACCGACGGCGGCGATCTGCTGTACGTCCAATCGCGAAGTGTCCGCCACGGCAGCGCCGAGGTCCTCGCACGTCTCGGCCGCGGTGAGGACGTCGATGCCCGCGAGTACACCTTCCGCACCTCAACTTGGATCGAGACCGCCTCCCCCCACCTCGACTGGTTGAACAAGGGCGTCTTCATCAGCGTCGGAGGCCGCCAGGCCGCAGGCGTGATCTACGAGACCTACCTCGTCGAATGAACTCGCCGCCTGAGCACAACAAGGAGAAGGTCGCGATCATCACCGGCGCCTCGCAGGGCATCGGTGCGGGCCTGACGACGGCATACCGCGAGCTCGGGTATGCCGTGATCGCGACTGCCATATCGATCGGGCCGTCACAGGACCCCGGCATCGTGACCGTCGAGGGCGACATCGGAGACCCTGACACCGCACAGCGCATCGTGGACGCGGCGATCGAGCGCTTTGGCCGGATCGACACCCTGGTCAACAACGCTGGAATCTACATCGGCAAGCCCTTCACGGACTACACCCTCGAGGACTTCAATGCCCTGATCGCCGTCAACCTCGCTGGTTTCTTTCATATGACGACGCGCACGATCAAGCACATGCTCGACCAGGGCCGTGGCCACGTGGTCAACGTCTCGACGACGCTCGTTGACTACGCGGACAGCAGTAGACCGGCCGCGCTGCAGATCATGACCAAGGGCGGTCTTGTCGCGGTCACCAGATCGCTTGCGATCGAGTACGCCGCACGGGGGCTACGGGCAAATGCGGTCTCTCTCGGCGTGATCAAAACGCCGATGCACGACGAGAGCTCCTACGCAGGGATGGGCGCGTTGCACCCCATCGGCCGGGTGGGCGAGATCGAGGATGTGGTCGGTGGAGTCCTCTATCTCGAGTCGGCGCCCTTCGTGACCGGAGAGGTCCTGCACATCGACGGCGGCCAAAGCGCCGGGCGCTGACCGTCAGGGCCCGTGACACGCTCGCCGCCCACGTCGAGAGCGCGGGAGATGCGGCGTGAACGCGGTCGCCGAGTTGCCGAGTTAGGATCGGCTCAGCGATCCAAGCCAACAGAGGGGGTTGATGGTGGCCGTTGCAATCGTCATGGACTTCGAGGGCGCAACGCTCGACCAGTACGACAAGGTGGTCGAGTTGATGCACCTGACGCCCGAGGGTGCCGGTCCGGGGGGAAGCCTTTTCCACTGGGTCGCCGCGAAGCCGGATGGGATCGTCGTTACCGATGTCTGGAAGTCGCGCGAGCAGTTCGAGAAGTTCGCGCAGGAGCAGATCGGGCCCCATTCGCAGGCGGCGGGCTTCCCTGCGCCGCCCGAGCTCACGTTCTACGAGCTCCACAGCTACATGAGCGAGGGCTGAGCCGCCGGCCGTCGAACGCGGAGCAGTGTGATTCCACTCGGCGCTTGGGGAGCGCTGGCCCACTCCGGGGGTATCCCTCCCGCCTGGATGTGAGTGACCGTTTGGTATAGTCGCGCGCCCCGTGAGTGAGGGAATGACGCGGGGAAATCAGCCGATGACCGTGGGGTTCGCTATGAGACTTTTGCGTCCAGTCCTGATGGTATGCACCTGCGTGTGCTTGGCGGCGCTCGCCGGCACGGCGTCGCTGGCGGCCGGGGCGGCCCAGCCGGGTTGCGTCACGACCGCGCCGACAACGGAACTCAGCCAGCCCGAACACGAAGAAACGGACCAGTGGGTCGAAGAAGCCTTCACGAAGGCGCGCGCCGCAGAGGGCTGCAACGTGCCCCTGAAGCTGCCCGCGGGCTACGACCAGATGACCCAGGCGCAGAAGATCTTCTGGCTGATCAACAACGAGCGCGAAATCAGGGGCGACCCACCGTTCAAACAGGACACCACGCTGGCTCAGCAGATCGCCTACAACCACTCCAAGGAGGAGGCGGTCTACAGCTACACCGGCCACTACAGCCCGATCAACGTCCCGGTCCCGGCGGGCAGCACAACGAATTTGCTGCTGCGCGAGGACATCATTCCGATCGCAAAGAACAAAAAATGGGGCATTGGTGAGGTCATCGACTGGGGCCCGGGCGTGGCCTCCAACGTTCTCTTCTGGATTTATGAAGATCACAAAGGCGCGAACAATTGGGAACATCGTGGTCTGCTTTTGAACCCCGAACTGAGCCCCGAAGGCAGCTATCTGGGTGTCGGCTACTACAAGGGGGGACCGTACGGCGGTTACGACACCGTCGACATGCTGACCCCGATGAAGCCGCTGAACCTTGAAGGCGCCCCGATCACCAACTTCCCCCCAGAACAACAGGCAGAAGTGGCGGAAGCCGTGGCTCCGCCCACGCCCTACACGCCGCCGCCGACGGCGGACACCGAACCGCCGGTGGTGGGACAGCTGAGCTACTCAAATGGCACGGCGACGGTGACGGGTGTGACCGACAATCCGAAGAACATCAACGACACAGGGGCCAGCCCGCTCGTCCCGGCGATGTCCGGCGTAGTGTTCTACACGAACAACATCGTGGGCCCTCCTGGCGGTGCGTTCGCACCCGGAGGGTTCAACACGGTGAGCGCCAAAGAAACAGCGCCGGGGACGTGGAGCGCGCCGATGACGGTGAACGCAGGTGAAGTCCTGCATGCTGTCGCGGTCGACGGCAGCGGCAACTTCACCGACGTGTCGAACGCTCCTCCCGCGATGGCGCTGACCGCCGGTGAAAACACGATGGCGCTCCCGGCCGCGACGCCGGCGACGCCGGCGCCGGAAGAAGAAGGCGCTGAAGCAGCCGCGTTCGCGCGGGAGGCGGCCGCCAACGGTAAGCCCTTGGCTGCGCCGCGGTCCGCGGCGGCGCTCGTGAAGTCGGTCGACAAGCGCGCGCACGGAAAGATCGCGCAGTGGGTGCGCGTGTACAACGATGGGCGCTGGAAGACCTACCGGCCCGGCCACAGTGCGAACTTCCCGCTGTACGTCGGCGAGGGCGTGGTGCTGAAGCTGAAGCGGAGGGTCTCCTGGCGACCCCCCGCCGGAGAGGAGCTCAACAAGCCGATGGCGATCAAGCTCCACCGCGGCTGGAACTTCGTGGCGGTGCCGTACCCGACGACCGGCATGACCTGCCACGCGGTCCGGCTCGAGCTGGCCAAACAGGGTGACAGGATGCTGCAGATCACGGTCGGCCCCAACCCGCAGCATGGCGTGTTCATGAAGCCTCACAACGGCAAATGGGGCAACGACCTCAAGAAGCGCATCCCTTACGGAAAGGGCTTCTGGGTCCACGACGAGGGATCCGCCACCTGGACTCCGAGCCCCACGGGATATCTGGCGCCGAAGATCGCATCGAACCCGGTCGCCTACCTAAGGCATCCACAGACGAGACCGTAGAGCTGCGGGGACGGCGGGAGCTTTCGTCTCGTGGAGCGACTCCTTGCACCCGCCGCTTGCGCTGCCGTGCTGGCGGCGATGCTCTTGCCCGGCGTGGCAGTCGCGTCCACCTCGAGCACCCTGAACTGGTCGACGCAGGGCGAAGCCGTCGTGTGCGGGGTCGCCGAAGGGATTGAAGGGACCAGGCTCGATCCCGCCACAGGAGCGCCTCTCAACGGATTGTGGCGCGGACTGCAATGCCAGGCGACGGGCCTCCCCCACGCCCCGGGGATCGGTGACCCCGCCGTGCAGCTGGGCCAGGGCCGAGCGGGCCGCGCCCGGCTCGTCGACATCAGCCAGGATGATCTCGTCTCCAATGCGCCGTATCTCGCGCTGGCTCCGGGCTCGCTTTGGAAAAGCTACGGCATCACCTGCACGGTCGACGCAGCGTCGATCCGCTGCACGAACGGTCCGGGTTACGGCTTCACGATGTCTCCCGGCCAGGTTCACCTCTTCTCGCCCGGGCGCGCAAAGAACTGTGGCGCCGTCAGCTACACGTTCCCGAACACGCACGGTCAAGGTCACGCCGCGCTGAACAACCTGGTGGCGGTTGGCGCCTCATGTTCGACCGCGCGGTCTGTCGCGAACGCCTTCCTGGTCACCGGCAGGCCGCCCAAGAACTGGCACGCAACCATCAAGCTCGCCTCCGGCGAGGAGATCTTTACGCGCGGCAGGGCACGCGTGAGCGGCCACCTCGCCAACTGACCCGTCTCGCGCGTCGATGACGCCCGCGAGCTCTCATATCGACGATCCCTTCCTGCACAAGCGGGCCGGTTGGGTTTGCCGTTGAGGGCGCTCGAGCTGTACATGCTGCTCGCGATCGCTGAAACCGAGCGACCGGTAGATACCGATGGCGTGGTATTCGGGGTCCGCGTAGATGAGCAAGGTGCTCGCGCCGAGCTCCGTGAGAGCGTACTGGCCTGCGGTGAAGAGCAGATGGCTTGCAAGGCCCTGGCGCCGGTGCGCGGGATGGGTGTCGACGGCTTGAAAACGGGCAAGCCCGGGTCCGGCGCGGAAGATCCCCAGCCCCGCATGCATCTCACCCTCGCGAAACGCACCGAACCAGGCACCGTGCCCTTGCTCGCAGACGCGCCGGGCCGCGTGCAACCGGCGCTTGACAAACTCGCGATGCCCCGGAGTGTCCCTGAGATCGTCGTTCGCCACCCACAGGTCGGTTGCCTTTCGCCAGTCGCCGTCGCCGGCCACGCGCCGGAACGTCGCCGCCGGTGGCTCTCTGGAGGGCCGCCGCACGGTGGCGGTGCTCAGCACGGTGTAGACATCGGTGCGCATGCCGAGTGCCGCGAGCTCCTCGATCGCCCCGCGCTGTCCCGACGGGCTGTCGATGCCGATCGCGACGTGCCCGGCGTCGGGGAACGCCGCGTTGAACTGGCCGATCCAGCGATCGGCATCGCCGGGTTTTGGCGGTGCGTCGACGAGAATGAAGTTGCCCCACCAGAAGCCCGGATTCTCGGCGCTGCGCACAACGAGGTGCTCCTCGCCTTCAACGATTTCGGCGCCCTCCAACCTGCGCAAGGTCAGGTCGGTTTGCCAGCCGATCGACTTCACCCGCATGGCCCGAGCCTAGCTCCACCCGGCCGAGCCGGCCATGTTGCCGGGACGCTCTCAGGTTGCCCGCCGGCCAGTTGGCTTGACCGCGACATTCCTGGGCATCGGCCCGAGCCGGCGGCGAAGGATCGTGTAGGCGATCCCACCGCCGGTCAGTGGAACAAGCAGGCCGATCGCCTGGTGGAGCAGGACGGCTGCGACCGCGGCATTGTGCCTGACGCCGTAGAGAACGAGCATTCCCGCGATGCCGCCGACTGTGCCCGCCGAGGCGGGCAGGGGAAGAGACCCACCGAGCGCCCCGATTATGTAGGCCATGATCACGACCGGGAGGGCGGGAAAGGGGTGCGCATGCACGGCGAGGAACGCGCTCCAGAGCACGAGCACGTCCAAGCCGAAGTAGGCCAGGACCCCGAGCACACTCCTCCGGGAGCCGCGGTGGAACACGAGTCGGCGCGTATCCTCGACGGCGTTCGCAAGCGTCGAGATCGCAACCGCGATCTTCGGGTGCCCCGGCTGCAGGCGCTCGGCATCGGTGCTCGCGCGACCTGCGATGAGCAGCGCAGCCGCGATCCCGCTCGCGGCGAGCGCTGCCGGCAGCAAGGTCAGCAACAGGTCCCCCTCGCCGGCGAGGACGCCCAGGGCGAGCGCCACGCCGAAAACGATCAGCGCGAGTGCGTCGACGGCGGTGTTGAGGAAGCTGAGGTTGAACTGGCGCTCGGCGATGACCTTGTCCGACATCCCGAAGCGGCGCAGGATCAAAGCTCCGACGCCGACGCCCCCCCACGAGCCGCCGGGGAGAAGCAGGCCGCCCGCCAGCTGCGTCCACGCGACACGGCTGTCCATCCGGCGCCCGCCGTCGTCGTGGCCGAGCAGGTTCTCCGGGTCCACGATCGCGCTCCACGCGACGACGAAGCCCGTCTCAGACAGCAGCTCGATCGCGATCGCCGCGAGCAGCCACAGTACGGATACGTGCTCCAGGCTGTGGAGCGCCCCCTTCAGTGCCGGAATCAGCTTGAGCACGACATAGGCCACCAGCACATAGCCCGCCAGCTTGAGGGCCCGGCCTCGCAGATGGCGCTTCGTGTCCCTGAGCGCAAGCCTCGCGTGGTGCCCCCGCGCGGTCTCGTCGACGATCTCCACCGGGTTCTCGCCCATCACGCACTCCCGGCGTACATGGCCATCGGCGGAGCATGACAGCCGCCAAACGGCCCGGGAGCGCCGCGCATCTCAGACCGGGACGGGTTCTGGATCGATGACGCAGGCTCAGGCACCTGGACCCCCACCCCCGAGGGCTACAACCAGCCCGGACGCCAGCTGTAGGGCGCCACGCCGGCGCATGCCGGGCTAGCGGTACATGCGATCCAGTGCCTCCCACGCCACGCAGGTATCCACCCCCAGTTCCCGGGCGAGTTCCTTCACCTGCGCGGGCGCGGGCCTGTCCGCGTGCGGGTCAGGAGTGACCATCGCCCAGTGGGAGCTCGAGTGAGCGCTCGTGTCGGTCGCCCAGTCGGCCGCTGATGACCCGCCACGAACCACGAGCAGGTCGGCGATATGGCGGGGTCGAGCCCGCATCTCCACTCTGTTCGTGGTTCTCGATGTCGAGCTGATCGAACTCAGCCGGCGCCTGCTCTCGGGTGGTGTGGCGTAGGTGTTCATGCTCTCATCTCCTTGCACGGTTGACTGCACCGATTCTTCGACGCGCAACTGAGAGCAGGCTGGACGCGGCGTGAGTGCTTGCCGATAGCTGACACCGAGCCGCGCGATCGCGCTCAGATCCCGGCCAGCTACAAGCAGGGATCCGGCACCATCGTCAGCGGAAGCGCGGCGAACAACCCCACAAAGGCCGCATTGACGGCCTACCCGGGCGGCATCGTCGACCGTGTTGTGAAGCTGAGCAACGGCGAGTACGAGGTCCACAACATCGGCGTCAACTGGCCGCACCACATCTTCGTCAACAAGGACTTCAAGGTCGTGGGCGCCGACGATTAGCCGCCACGGCTCCGGATCGCGGCGTTCGCAGTGCTGCGGACAGTCCGGTGAGCGCCGCGACGCCGAGCACGGATCGCGGCTGGTAGGCGGCTCGCCACAATCCGCCGTGTGCCGCGCCTTCGCTGAACAACATCTCGGGATGGCGTTCCTCAGGCGGTGGCTCGTGCAGGTCGTGCACCAGCAGCGCGGCCATCAGGACCCGCGAGGTGGAGGGCGCGAAGATCTCTATACCGAAGTGGCGCGCTCCGTAGTAGGCGGCCGCAAGGACGCGGTTCTTGGTCACAGACCGCGTCCATGTCGCCGGCGCCACGTTGAACGACACCGTGAACCCGCCTGCACTCGCGGTGACACCTCGCCAGCGCTGGATTCGCTTGGCCAGCGCATAATTGGGGCCTTGCTGAGCCACCAGCACATCCGCGACCGTGCTCGTGCCGGGATACGCGGGGGCGAACAGGCCGCCGCGCGAGAGGGCGCGAAGCGGCGCCTGCAGTACGCGACGCAGGCCGCGGCCGGCATAGGCAGCCCGCGCCTCGGCGACAACGTCCTCTGGAACCACGAACGCGTCAGTCGGTGTGGCGAGGTAGGCCAGCGCCGTCCCCTCCCGTCGCTCGAGCAGATCGGTGGCAAGCGCGTCGGCAGCTGCTGTCACGCACACATGAGCGCCACCATCCGCGTACGCGTACATGCCCAGGACGAGCTGATCCCCGCGAGCAGCTTCATCCAGCCAGCTGCGCGTCTCGGGCAGCGACCGCACCACGTCGATGCCCGGCGTTCCATCTGGTGTGAGCGGAATCGTCGCTCGGCCCGCTCCTTCGCCGATCACGTACTTGATCCGGTTCCAGATCTTCTCGACCGGGAGATCGATCGGAATCACATGCGCGCCCCAGCGACTGAGCGGTTCCAGGGGTCCCATCTCGGCGCCGGCGCCGATAAGGGCGACTCGCCGGCCGGGGAGGGCGAGCCACTCGGGGTGCTCGATCACCCTCCCGATGGCAACCGCGAATGACGGCTCGACCACGCTCGAGCGCACCCACGCGTCCAGCTGCGCCTCAAGCTCCGGACCCCGCAGCTCGCGCCCGCGGTAGGGCACGCTCAACTCGGTTATGGGCTCGGCTGTCCCGGATATTTCGCCAATCTGAAAGCTCTCGCCCCCATCGGCACTGACCGCCCGCTCGAGCTCGAGGGTCTGACCCCCGCGCTCGAACACCATTCGCGCTCGCGTCGAGGCGAGACCCGCCTCGGAGATCGCGAGCGAGCACCGGGGGACCGCGCAGGCTTCGGTCAGCTCGCGGACCAGCAACGGGTAGTCCCTGCGCCAGTTGGGCGTCGACTCGATGCGCTCGGCGAGTCCCGCGTCGGCGACGCGCGCGGCGTCAGCAACGATCGCGCGCGCCGTCGCCGTCGTCGACCGGGAACCATTGATCGCCGGGAAGCACACGCCGTCCCCGTTGGCGCCAAGCGGCCTCACGGCGGCTCGCCCGTCCTCGCGTGCGGGGGTGATGCGACCCGCACCGGGCGCCGGCGCGTCCCTCTGCCCTCTCGAAGTCGGTGGACCGGCCCCGGTCGCGCTCATCGATCGCACGCTACTCCCCGCGACGACGCGAAGCCGAAATCGACCCAACGCGTGCACCAACGTGCGCCCGCGAGGCGAGCTGTCGCACGCCGGCGCTGTCCGCGGAGGCCTATCCTGAGCCGATCCATGACAAGAACGCTGACCATCGTCGGGCTGGGCGGATCGCTGGCCAGAGTGTCAAGGAGCCGCGCCGCCCTGCAGCTGGCGCTCGAAGGGGCAGCGAGCGCCGGCGCCGCGACGACGCTGCTCGACCTGCGTGAGCTCGCTCTGCCGATGTACGACCCCGACGATGAAAAGCCGACCGACGCAGCCGCACGGCTGATCGAGGCATGCTACTCGGCCGACGGGATGCTGTGGAGCAGCCCGATGTACCAGGGGACGATCTCCGGTGCGTTCAAGAACGCGCTCGACTGGCTGCACGTGCTCGGCACGCGCGACCCACCGTTCCTGCACGACAAGGTGGTCGGGCTGATCAGCGCCGCGGGTGGAACCCACGGCCTGCAGGCGATCAACACGATGGAGTTCGCCACCCGAGCGCTGCGCGCGTGGGACGTGCCGTACGTCGTTCCCGTCGCAGCAGCAGCGCGTGTGTTCGACCAGGACGGGCAGGTTCAGGACACTGCCGTTGAGGCGCAGCTCACGACGCTCGGCCGCGAAGTCGTGCGCGTGGCGGAGCGGTTCGTCGCGGACAAGCTGGCCCATCGGACGGGCGAGTGCGACGAGGCGGCCGAACGCGTCGCCGCGGCTGCGTAGGCATCAGGCGCGAGGGGCGCTCGTGCTAATCGCGCCAAGCGTGGGCCCACAGCTACCTGGGCTCACAGCTCGGGCGATGCGGGTGGCGTCACGCTGAGCGACGCCTCCAGCCCGGCCACCTGATCTGCGCTGAGGGTCTGCCGGGCGATGTGTTGCGCGCTCTCGCCGAGCGCCGCGACCATCTCGTCCACCTCGGGCGCGCCGGCGATCAGGACCAGTGCGGATGAGGACCTGGGCACCGCTGCGCGCAGGTGCTCGGCGAGCGCCTCGGGCTCAGCCTCTGTGTCGCTTGAGGGACCTCTCTCCGCGCCGACGATCATGCCCAGCAGGAGCCCGACGGCGATGCCTGGCGGTCCGAGCAGCACACCGACCAGGCCACCGGCGACCGCTCCCTCGCCGGCTCCCCGCTGGGAGACGTGGTCGCTCTCGTCCACGTCGACATAGTGGCCCGCGAACGTCCCGCGCAGCGCGAGGCGCCCGTTGTGGCGGTGTTCGACGATGCCGACCTCACGTGTCCATCGGGCATCCTCACCGGCGCCCTCCTTCGCGGCCGCATACCTCTCGACGGCGGTCCTCGCGCCGTCGAACTGGGCCACCGCGAGATCGAGGCTCATACGGCGAAGCCTACCGCCCAGGCGTCATTCGCTGATGTCCGGCGGTCGCGCTTGCCGGCCGACCTCATATGCCACTGCGAGAACCGCGGTCTCATGAAACGTCGTCGCTCAGGACTGCACGAAGGCGAGCAGGTCGGCGTTGATCGTCTCGGCCTGGGTGGTCGGCATGCCGTGCGGAAATCCCTTGTACGTCTTCAGCGTCCCGTTCTGCACGAGCGCCGCCGACAGTGGTCCGGAGTCGGCGTAGGGAACGATCTGGTCGTCGTCGCCATGCATCACAAGGACCGGCACCGTGATCTTCTTGAGGTCCTCAGTGAAATCGGTCTGGGAGAAGGCGACGATGCCCTCGTAGTGCGCCTTCGCGCCGCCCATCATTCCCTGGCGCCACCAGTTCTCGATGATCGCCTCCGAGGACTCCACCCCGGGCCGGTTGAACCCGTAGAAGGGCCCCGATGGCAGGGCCCGGTAGAACACAGACCGGTTGGCGGCGAGTTCGGCCTGGAGGCCGTCGAACACGCTCTTCGGCAGCCCGCCGGGATTGGCGTCGGTCTGCACCATCAGCGGCGGCACCGAGGAGATCAGCACCGCCTTCGCCACACGGCTCTCACCGTGCCGGGCGATATAGCGCACGACCTCCCCGCCACCGGTCGAGTGCCCAATGTGGACGGCGTCCTTGAGGTCGAGATGGGCGGTCACCGCAGCCAGGTCGTCGGCATAGTGGTCCATGTCGTGACCGTCTGAGGTCTGCGTGGAGCGTCCGTGTCCACGCCGGTCATGGGCGATCACGCGGTAGCCGTGCGCCAGGAAGAACAGCATCTGGGTGTCCCAATCGTCGCCCGAAAGCGGCCAGCCGTGGCTGAACACGATCGGCTGGCCCGAACCCCAGTCCTTGTAGAAGATCTCCGTGCCATCGGTCGTGGTGATCGTTCCCATTGCCTGCTCTCTCCCATGCTCTGGCCGTCGACGCCGAAACCTGCGAGCGGCAGGGTAACACCCGCTATCCGACGGCGGCAGCGTCGGTGCGCGGCCAGCGCGACGCGGACTATGATCGCGAGCGCTCCGCGTCGAGCACCGCCACCAGAATTCGATGACCCGCACCTCGACCTCGAAGTCCAAAGAAGCAGCCGCTGAGGCGGGCGGCGACCGCGAGGGTGACTCCATCGGCGCTCGCGCCGCCGCCCGATCGGCACTCGACGTCATGCTCACCGACGCGGCGATCGACGACGGAGGTGTGCACCGGTTCGTGAAGCCGACCGCTGCCGTGAAGGTCGCCGCGGCGCTCGCGCGTCATCCGGGCCGGCTGGCGGGCCGCGTGAGCGGGCTCGGCCAAGAGGTCGCCCGCGCGGCCGCCGGGCGCTCTGCAAAGGCGCCGGCGAAGGGTGACCGGCGTTTTGCCGATCCGGCTTGGAGTGAGAACTGGCTGCTGCGGCGGTTGCTGCAGTCATACCTGGCTGCGGTCGAGGCGGTCGACGAGCTGATCGACGACGCGCAGCTCGACTGGCGCACCGAACGCCAGGCCCGCTTCGCCGCCGGCAACATCCTCGACGCCCTCGCGCCGACCAACTTCCCGTGGTCGAATCCCGCGGTGCTGCGCGAGATCGTCGACAAGGGAGGGGCCAACCTGGTCAAGGGCGGGCGCAGGTTCGCCCATGACATGTCGAAAGCGCCGCGCCTGCCCGCGAGCGTCGACACGACCAAGTTCGAGCTCGGCGAGAACCTCGCGCTGTCGCCGGGATCGGTGGTGCTGCGCACGGACGTGTTCGAGCTCATCCACTACCGGCCGAGCACGGAGAAGGTGCATGAGGTCCCGCTCCTGTTCGTGCCGCCGACGATAAACCGCTTCTACATCCTCGATATCGCCCCGGGGCGCAGCCTGGTCGAGCACCTCGTGGCCGCCGGGCAGCAGGTGTTCCTCATCTCATGGTGCAACCCCGGCGCCGAGGAGGGTCACTTCGACCTCGACACCTACGCGCGCTCGGTGCTCGAGGCACGCGACGCGGTGGCCCAGATCACCAAGCAGAAGTCCGTTCACGTAAACGCGGCCTGCTCGGGTGGGATCATCACGGCGGCCGCCCTGGGGCACCTCGCAGCCGAGAAGAACCTGGGTGAGGTCTCGAGCTTGACGCTGTGGGTGTGCGCACTGGACAACGCCCGCGCGGGCACCACCGCGGCCCTCGCAAGCCGGGAGCTCGCTGCCGCTGCGGTCGCCGAGTCCGCGCGCAAGGGGTATCTGGACGGTCGCGCCCTCGCCGGGGTGTTCGCGTGGCTTCGGCCGAACGACCTGATCTGGAACTACGTCGTCAACAACTACCTGCTCGGCAAGGACCCGCCGGCGTTCGACATCCTCTACTGGAATCAGGACTCGGTGCGCCTCGCCGCGGGGCTTCACCGCGACTTCGTCCACCTGGCCCTGGAGAACGCGCTGACCCACCCGGGCGCCCTTGAGACGCTCGGGACCCCGGTGGAGCTTCAGGCGATCGACGTCGACAGCTACATAGTCGCCGGCGTCAAAGACCACATCGTTCCCTGGGAGAACGCCTACCGCAGCACGCAGCTGCTCGGCGGCTCATCGCGCTTCGTGCTGTCCACGAGCGGTCACATCCAGGCGCTGGTCAACCCCCCCGGCCCCACGAGCCGCTCGACATACCGCGCGGTCGACGAGCCGCCCGAGGATCCGCACGATTGGCTCGGACAGGCGGAGCTGAAACAGGGCAGCTGGTGGCCTGACTACGTCCAGTGGCTCACGGACAGGTCGGGAGCGCTGAAGGCCGCACCGAAATCGCTCGGCAGCCGCGCCCACAAGCCCACCGCCAAGGCGCCCGGCTCATACGTCCGCGCCGGCTAGCACGATGAGCGCAGCGAGGCGTCCTGTGCGCCGGCGAACCCTGCGCGTTGAAGCCGCCGGCATCGACCTGCGTGTGTCTCGCCGCGGCAGCGGACCGGCTCTCTTGCTACTCACGGGAATAGGCGCCAACATCGACATGTGGCGGCCGTTCGAGCGCCTCGTGCGCGGCCGCGAGGTGATCGCGCTCGACGCACCCGGGACGGGCCGCTCCGAGCGGCCCCGCTACCCGCTGCGTATGCGGGGACTGGCTCGGGTGGTCGCCGCCGCCCTCGACGAGCTGGATGTCGAGCAGGCCGACGTGCTCGGCTACTCCTTTGGCGGCCTGCTGGCGCTCGAGCTCGCGCACCGCGCCCCCGAGAGGGTGCGCCGCCTGATCCTGTGTGCGACCGCGCAGGGCCTGCCCGTCGTCCCGCCCAACCCGCTTCCGGCACTGATGCTGATGACGCCCGCGCGCTACTACCACCCGCGCCTGTTCAACCTCATGATCCCGCACATCGCGGGGGGGCGCACCCGCCGCGAACCCGGCCAGCTCGAACGCCAGGCCGCGGCGCGGCTCGCACGCCCGCCACAGCTCCTCGGCTACGGCTACCAGCTGTACGCCGCCTCGGGCTGGACCAGCGTTCCCTGGCTGTGGCGCGTCAAACAGCCCACGCTCATCATCGCCGGCGACGATGACCCCATCATCCCGCTGGCGAATCCGAGACTCATGGCCCGCCTGATGCCCGACGCGCACCTCCGCGTCGTCGAGGGCGGCGGTCATTTGTTTCTGCTTGACGAGCCCGAGAGCGTGATCGACGACATCCACGGGTTCCTGGACAGTTGACCCCGAGCGGCTCGAGCTGCTGCGGGTCGACCGCCGGGTTACGCCAGGGGATCGACGTCGAGGTGCTCCTGTAGGAAGGCCCCGGCGCCGGTGAGGGCTGCGTCACCTTCGTCGAGCATGGCTGCGACCGCCTGAAACACGTAAGGGGATCGCCGTCGGCGATGTAATCGGCGGCTCGCCGCCGCGGGCCCTCCGGAGTGAGCGCGGGGTCGACTGCGGCCTGCGCGGTGATGCTGTCACCGGACAGCGTCAGGTCCGCAGGCGGGCGCCGACGCGGCGGGCGAGATCGTACGCGCCACCGTGCGGGTACAGAATGACCTTCCCGGGGTCCGCGCCGGCGACGTCGACGTTCACGACCGCGATCCCACCGAGGCTGGCTGTCGAGGTCTGGACATCCGAGGGGATCGGGATAGCCGCCATCATCTGATCGAAGATGGTGCGCTGCTCGTGCGCCTCGCCCCCAGATCGAGCGGCGCAGCTCGCAGCATCGCCTCCAGTTCGTGGCGCTGTTGCTCGCTCACGGAAGCTGCCCGGGTGGCAGCAGTTCGGTGCGGTACCGCGGCGCGAGCGCCACGGCCTTGGCGATAAACGCAGCGGTGCCCGCTTCATCCAGGGCTGGCGGTGCCTCGGTTCGGCTCGCGACGGGGACGCCGACGTCTAGAAAGAACTCCTCCTGCCCGGACGGTGAGCACAGACACAGCAGTCGCGCGGGCTCCTTGGCGGCATTGCGAAACACATGCGGCGCGTTCGCGGGCACGTTCACCGTGTCGCCGGCTCGCGCAACGGCTGTGACACCGCGAAAGGTGATCTCGATCTCGCCGTCGAGAATGGTGAACATCTCCTCGAAGTCGTGGCGATGAGGTGGGGGACCGCCGCCGGGCGGGACATGCATGTCGATGAGGGTGTATCGCCCAGCCGTGTCATGGCCTGAGAGGAGGATCGTGTAGGTGTCACCGACCACGCCGATGTGCGGCAGGGATTGGTCGTTGTCGGGACTGACGTGCGTGAGCTCCCTGGAGGGGTCGTCGGCCGGGATCGGCCGTGGACCCTCTGGGGTGGCGGGCGGGTCGCTCCTCATCGCTTTCCTCCGTTGCAAAACCTAAGCGGTCGAAATCGTCCGGATAAAGTGGGTCAGCATAGCGAACGCCCCGCGAAGCTGACTGCGGCATTTCCTGCGTATGACAAGGACAACCACCGAACCACACCGTGGCACTCGCCAGCTGCGCAGCGATGCGGCAGCCAATCGCGAGCGCGTTCTGGCTGCCGCCGCGGTTGCCGTCACGCGCGACGGCGAGAGGGTGCCAATGGCCACCATCGCCGCCGAGGCGGGTGTCGGAGTGGGCACCGTGTATCGCCATTTCCCGACTCGCGCAAAGCTCCTCGCGGCGCTCACAATGCGCTCCTACCATCTCGTCCTTGACCACGCGCGCACCGCCCTCGACAGCGACGAGTCTGCGCCCGCGGCGCTCGAGCATTTCTTCCGGCAGACAATCGCCGCCGGCGACGACCTGATCCTGCCGCTGCACGGGGGCCCCGTCAGTGTCGACGAGAAGACCGTCGCGCTGCGGACCGAGATCAGCGACCTGCTCGAGCAGGTCCTCGCACGAGGACGGGCAGACGGCACCATCCGCGGCGATGTCAGTGCCGTGGACATCATCATCACCGGAGCGATGCTCGCCCAACCGCTTCCACACGCAGCCAACTGGGAGCAGCTCGCGCGACGGCAGGCCGCGATCTACGTCGCCGGCCTCGCCAAGACCACCGATCCGCCTCTCCCGGGAAGCGGGCCCACCCGCGCCCAACTCGAGGCCGGCTTCGCGAACGTGAAGGGAGCGTCTGCTGGCCGACGGTGAGCTGCTCAGCTGATTCTCAGCCAGCCAACAGCTGCTCAGCTCTCCTTGGCACCCTGGGCTCGCTGGGCCAGCCAGTCCCACTCCTGCCAGTTCTCGATCCGCGTGGCGTACTCGCGGCGGGCCAGCTGCAGGCCGGTGCTGCCGAAGAAGACTCGCAACGGGGGCTCGGCAGCATCGACGAGTTCGAGAATCGCGGCGCCAGTCGCCTCAGGGTCGCCGGGTTGCGTTCGGATGGGTCCGAGTGCCTGCAGTCGACGCTCACGCACGCCGTCATAGACGGCCATCTCCTGCGCCCGCCCTGCCGAGTCGCCCGACCAGTCGGTGGTGAAGCCTCCGGGCTCGACCAGGGTCACGCGGACGCCGAACTCGGCGAGCTCCGCCGAGAGCGACTGGCTGAACCCCTCAAGGCCCCACTTGGAGGCGTGGTATAGGCCTAGCATGGGGAACGCCATCACGCCGCCGATCGAGGAGACCTGGATGATGTGGCCGGAGCGCTGCTCGCGCAGCAAGGGGACGACGGCTTTGGTTACCCACAGTGGGCCGAACAGGTTGGTGTCAATCTGGCGGCGGGCCTCCCGCTCGGTGAGCTCCTCGATCGCACCGAACTGACCGTAGCCCGCGTTGTTCACGACCACGTCCAGGCGGCCGAAGTGCTCATGGGCGCTGCGTACCGACTCCTCGATGCCCGCCTTGTCGGTGACGTCGAGCTCCAGTGCCAGCAGGCGCTCGCCATGCGCGGCGGCCAGGTCCTCGAGCGTGCGGGTGTCCCGTGCGGTCGCCGCGACGCTGTCACCGCGCTCGAGCGCCGCCTGCGCCCATACGCGTCCAAAGCCCCTCGAGGTACCTGTGATGAACCATATCCTCGTCACGACGGCTCCTCTCGTTCGATCGCGGCCGGTGGCCGCACGACAGGTCATCTAAGCGGAAGGAGTCCCCCAAGGGTCGTCCGGCTCGGCATGCCGCGGATGCGCTACATGTGAGGCGACTAAGCTGCACCCTTCTCTGAGAAGCGACGACGGGAGGGGCAGCGATGAACGGCGAGATGGTCGACATAACTACCCGGGACGGCGTGGCGGACGCCTACCTCTCGCGGCCCCCTGGACCGGATGGGAGCCATCCCGGCGTGCTGCTCATCATGGATGCCTTCGGCTTGCGCCCCCGGATCGAGGAGATGGCCGACCGCATCGCAGCGCGGGGTTTCGTCGTCCTCGCCCCGAACGTCCTGTATCGCGCCGGACCGGCGCCGGAGATGCCCGATCTGGAGGACCCCGCACAGCGGGATCCGTTCTTCGCGCGGCTGAGGCCTGCCATGGCGGAGCTGACGCCCGAGCGGATCGAAAGCGACGGGGCCGCCTACCTCGACTACCTCGGCGAGATCGCAAGCCCGCCGTTCGCCATCACCGGCTATTGCCTGGGTGGGCGTGTCGGCTGGCGAATCGCCGCCGCCTACCCGGAGCGCGTCGCGGCGCTCGGCGCCTTCCACGCCGGGGGGCTCGTGAGCGACGACGAGGACAGTCCGCACCTGAGCGCCGGCGCGATCTCCGCCGAGCTCTACCTCGGCCATGCCGACAACGACCAGAGCATGACTCCTGAGCACGTCGCGGCGCTCGAGCAGGCCCTCGAGGAGGCCGCGGTGCGCTACCGCTCAGAGCTCTACGAGGGGGCCGCACACGGCTACACGATGAGCGACACCGCCGCCTACGACGAGGCGGCGGCCGAGCGACACTTCACCGAGCTGTTCGCGCTGCTCGATAGGACGATCGGCGGCTGACCGCGACCGTCAGGCGCGCCTATCCGATTCTGACGTGAGGCGGAGCATCTCGTCCCGTTCGGAGGGCTGCACGACTGTCCGCCGTCGTCGTTCCAGCGGGTGGGACGCCCGTTACTGCCAGTACCGCTCGACGGTGTTGGGGTCGCGCGCTGCGGCTTCACCGGGATCCACGCCGGCGTCCCTGAGCGCCCGTCGTTGGCGCAGCAGGTCCCAGCAGACGTCCAGCTCGACCTCAACGGCACGCAGCCGCTCCGCATCGGCCTCGAGTGCGCCGGCCGCGTCGCTCTCCTCGCGGTTGCGCAGCTCGTGCTCCTCTTCTACCAGCCGCTCGATCCGAGCAGCGATGCTCTCGTCGCTCACGGCTGAATGCTACGCCTTCACAGGCGACCGAGGGGGCCGCTGATCCGAGCGGATACGATGCGCCTCATGTCCCGTGCCGCAGCGCTCGTCGATGAGCTTGCCAGCGAGCTAGCCAGCTGGCCCGGTGTCAGCATCGAGCGAATCTCGGAGAGTGCCGCGCTCGTGCGTTATGAGCGCCTGGAGCTGGGCGTCCTCGATCGCGAGCATGGTGTGGCGGAGTTGAGCTTCTCGGACTCGGAGCGCGAGGAGCTGGTAGAGCATGGCGATGCGGAACCATCCGATGAGATGCCCGAGGGTGTCAGCCATGGCGTCCACGGGCCGTCGGACATCACTGCGGTGCTGGAGCTGTTCGACCGCCGCTACCGCGATTTGCGCGGCGAGGACGACCCGTACAGCACCCAGGACCCGGCCTGAGGATACTCTTCGATAAGTGATCAATGGGGCCGCCGCCGCGGCGTCTCCTGCGTCGTGCACGCCGCGTCTGCTAGGCCCCCAGCTCAACAGGTTCAAATAGGCGAATCAGCGTCCGGGCGCCGACCCCGTCCGTCACGAGGATCGCGGTGGGATTGATCGAACTCGACTCCTCGACGCTGATCGTGCGCGGACCGGAGATGAAGTGCCGAAGCACGACGGGGTAGCGCACCCCGCGTCCGCCGAGCGCGATCTCTAGAACGTCGTCCTTTGGGTCATAGCTGATCGCCTGCAGCGGCATCCGCTCAGCGTCGAGTTGATCTCCCGCCTGCGCGTCCATGACCTCGATCGTGGCGAGCATCCCCTCGATGCTCGGCGTGAGCGAGTCGAAGTACTCATGCCATCTCTCGGCGTCCAGCTCCTGAGTTGTGGTGCTCATGCGAACTCCCTTGCCGTGCGCTCCATGGAGGAGGGCAGATTGTCAGGTAGGTCGCGAGCCAGGTCAGCCGAGGGCCTGCGTTGGGCCCATCATCCTGGCCGTGATCTATGCGCCGAACCTAGCATCAGATACGGCGAGCGTGCCCGGAGATTCCCGTCCCGGGAGAGGGGCCGCCTCGCGCCTATCCGGACGTCTTGCTCACACGGGTTGACATCTGCCCCAGCTGCCCGCGAAGGATCGCGTAGGCGATCCCACCACCGGCCAGCGGCACCAGCAGTCCGATCGCCTGATAGAGCAGAACGGCGGCGAGCGCGGCGTTGTGCTCCACGCCGTAGAGGATGAAGACACCGAGCATGCCTCCGACCGTGCCGATGCCGGCCGGCAGCGGAATCGAACCGCCGAGTGCGCCGATTATGTACGCCATCACCACGAGCGGGAAGCCCGGTAGCGGCTTGGCGTGGACGGCAATGAAGGCACTCCAGAGGACCAGTAGGTCGAACAGCAGATAGACCAGCGCCCCCAGGACCGCTCGGCGGCGACCACGATGGAATAGAAGGCGCTGCGTGTCGTTTACGGCGTCGGAGAGAGTGGTGATCGCGCCGGCCACCCTGGCGTGCTTGATCGGCTTGCGTTCAGCATCGGTTACCGCGCGGCGGGCAACCAGCAGGGCCGCGGCGATCGCGGCGGCTGCGACCGCCGCGGGCAGCAGGGTCAAGAGGAGGTTGCGCGGGCCGGGCAAGACGCCCGCCGCGAGACCGAGCCCGAAGAAGATCAGAGCCAGCGCATCGACGGCGGTGTTGAGAAAGCTGAGGTTGAACTCGCGCTCGGCGATGAGCTTGGTGGGCATTCCGAGGCGGTGCAGGATCCAGGCACCCACTCCGAGGCCCCCATAGGAGCCGCCGGGGACGAGCGTCCCCCCTCCCAGCTGCGCCCACGCTACGCGCGTGTCCATTCGCTCGCCCCGGCCCTCGGCGATGAGCAGACTTTCGGGGTCGACGATCGCGCCCCAGGAGACGACGAAGCCCATCTCGGAAATCGTCTCGAGCACCAGCGCACCGAGCAGCCACGGCCAGCTGACGTGCTCCAGGCTGCTGAGCGCCTGTTCCAGGGCCGGAATCAGCTTGAGCACCAAATAGGCGACGAGCAGATAGGCCGTCAGCCTCAGGGCCGATCTCTGCAGATGGAGCTTCGCGAAGTTCAGTGCCCGACGCGTGTGGTGTGCCTGCGCCAGACCGTGTCGCGATGAAACGGAGGCGGCTTGTGTTGCACCGTCCACCATCACGCACGCGCCATGAGTCGGCTCCCGTGTTCGACCCGAGCGCCGCACCCGTGACCTTGGCCCTGACCTGGCATGGCGATCGCCTCCGCGCCTTGAAGAAGGTGGCGCTTAGCGCCCCCCGACAGGTTACTTTCCGCGCGCACTCATGTCCCTCTCATCGGGCCACACGAACGTATGCATCGCATGGCGAATCACGAACAACGCAAGACACAGTTGGTGCACCCACCGCAATGGCTCAGCCAGCGCGATCCCGACCTTGGCGCGCTGCGTCGCGCCGGTCGGGCCGCAATCGTGATGCCGGGGGTGTTCGCCTTGGGCGAGGAGGTGATCGGCGACCCTGCGTTGGCGCTGTTCGCGGCGTTTGGATCGTTCGCGCTGCTGCTGATGGTCGACTTTCGCGGCCCGACGCTCGACCGCCTGCGCAACCAGGCCACGCTCGTGGTGGCGTGCTGCGCTTTGATCTGCCTGGGCACGTTGGTGTCCCAGACCGCCTGGCTTGCGGCGCTAACGATGGCGGCCGTCGGCTTCGTGGTGCTGTTCGTGGGCGTCGTCAGCTCTGTCCTTGCGGGAGCCAGCACCGCGCTTCTGCGCTGGCAGGATCTCGGCCGGCAAATCGCTCTCCGGGACCATCGCGCGCCACAGCAGAAAGCCGGCGTAGACAGCCTCCGGGTGCTCGGGCGTCACCGAGCGGCGGACGGTGCTACGCGCGCCGTCCGCGCCGATCACCACCTCGACCTCGTCGCGCGATCCATCCCCCGGTACACAGGCGGGCTCTCGCCCAGGCCGGTCACCTCGGCGAGCAACCGGACGTCCACTCCCAGGCCACCGCCCTGGACTCCGCGATGAGCGAGCGCGATCGCGCTGCAAAGCCCGACCAGGGACCCCCCCCGACGATGAGCACGCGCACGTCGCGTGCGGCCATATCGCTCATAGCGCCCGATCAACGGAGACGGACGTCACGATCGCGAAGGCTCGCATTCCGTGATGAGACGGACATGAGACTCGAGCTGCGAAGCAGTAGGCTCTTGAGCCCAACCCGGACTGGATTGATGCACGCTTCGCACGAACTCAACGTCAGCGTCGTGAGCCCTGAAGAGGCCGAGTACGGCACCGCCGAGTTCTGGGCGGGCGACAGGCTCTTCGGGTTCACGCGGGTGGAGGACGGCGAGCTGGTCCTCAGGATCGAGCCGCGGAGCGATGGCGGCGCGGTGGTTGTCAGCGCACACAGCTTGGCCGAGGCGCTGGCGCACGCGAAGCAGCTTCTCGAGTCCCAATGATTCAGGCCACCCACCTCGACCGCCACCATCGCAGCACGGCGGAGGCCGTCCTCTCCCACCCGGTCAGCCACAACATCGAGTGGCGTGACGTCCTCTCCCTGCTGGAGGCGATCGGCGAGGTGACCGAGGAGCACAACGGCAAGTTCAAGGTCGCTGTCGGTGGCGAGACCGAGACGCTCCACCGGCCAAGTGGGAAGGACGTCGGCGAGCAGATGGTCGTCGACCTCAGGCGCCTACTCGCCGCCGCCGGCATCACCGCCGAGGGGCTGCACGAACGCCGAGACGTCGCTGCACAGCCGGCCGCGGCGGAGCCCAGGGGGCACGCGATCCTGGTGATCAGCTACCACGGTGCCGACATCTACCCCACGGATGCATCGAACAGCGCGCCGACGAGAATCGTGCCGGAGGACGTCACCGGCAGGCTGCGCACGATGCACCACAGGGCCAACAACCCCGGGGGCTGGTATGGGGAGATCGCGAAATCATGGTATGCCGAGCTCGCCGAGGCGCTCAAGCCTGCGGCCCAGATACTGATCATCGGCAACGGCAAGGGACACAGCAACGGCACGCTGAAATTTACGCAGTACCTGGCGCAACACGACCATGAGCTGATGAAACGGATCGTCGGCTCGATCGAGTCCGACAGCGAGGACCTGACCGAGGCGGAGATACTGGCGCTCGCGAGGGAGTTCTACGGCGAGACCTCGCCGCGCGATCACGGCGACGGCCGCTGGAGCGAGAACTAACTCGGGACTACGCGCCCCCTTCGATCTCGGCCACGTCCTCGCCGGTGAGCTCGAGGCTCGCCGCGGTGAGGATCGGGTCGACCTGGTCGGGTCGGCGGAAACCGACGATCGCGCCGTCGACGGCGGGATTGCGAAGCGTCCAGGCGACCGCAACGGCGCCCGGTGTGGTGTCGTAGCGCTCGGCGACCGTCTTCAGGCGCTCGACCAGTTCGAGGTTCTCAGACAGCGCCGGCTCGTTGAAGCGTGCGTCGCGTTTGCGCCAGTCGTCCTCAGGCATGTTTTCGACGCGCTCGCGGGTCATGCCGCCGCTCAGGATCCCTGAGCCCATCGGCGAGTAGACGATCACGCCGATGCCCTCCCGCTCGGCGAACGGCAGGAGTTCGTTCTCGCCGTCGCGCTCGATCAGCGAGTACTGCGGCTGGAGCGTCTCGACGGGAGCGATCTGCTGGACGTCGCGCAGTTGCTCGACGTCGAAGTTGGAGACGCCGATGTGGCGCACGAGGCCTTGCCGCTTGAGCTCGGAGAGCGCCGCCCATCCCTCCTCGATGTCGGCCGCAGGGATCGGCCAGTGGATCTGGTAGAGGTCGATCGCCTCGAGGCCGAGCCGCTTGAGGCTCTGCTCGGCCTCGCGCAGAATCGAGTCGCGCTTGAGGCTGTGAACGACCCTGCGGTCCGGACCTTCGAGCAGGGAGCACTTCGTGAACACGTAGGGTCGCTCCGCGACGCCTTCAAGCGCGCGCCCGACGGTCTGCTCGGAGCGGCCGAAACCATAGGCGGCAGCGGTGTCGATCCAATTGACCCCCTGCTCGAGCGCACGGTGGATCGCGGCGATCGACTGCTCATCATCCTGCGGACCCCAGCCGAACTCCCAGTCGCCGCCGCCGATCGCCCACGCGCCGAAGCCGAGGCGGGTGATCTCAAGCCCGGTGTGGCCGAGGTGGGTTGTCTTGAGTCGTGTGGCGGGCATTTTGAACCTCCTGAGTGTTTGAGAGCCAAAGACCGTCGTGCGGTCGATCCGATCTCGGGCTTGAACGGGCCGTCGGTCTTGGGGTACGCGAGCGCGCCCATCGTGATCACGTGGCAAGCTCGTATATCGCCGCCAGGTCCTGATCGCCGAGAGCCTGGCTTGCGGTGAGAAAGCGCTCGAGAACCACGTCCAACAGCGGCATCGTGGATTGAGAGCTCTGCTCGACCTCGCGCACGAGCTGCAGATCCTTGACGGCGAGCCGCACCGGGAAGCCGGCCGGATACTCATGGCGGCGCATCTCATCCAGCTTCTGCAGCGCATAGCAGCCGCCCAGCGGCCCGCCGTCGAGCAGTGCGACGAACTGCTGCTGATCAAGCCCCATTGCCTGGCACAGCCGCATCGTCTCGGCGAGCGCGGCGACCATGCCGATCATCCAGTGGTTGGCAGCCAACTTCAGGCGCGAGCCCATACCCGCCTTCCCGACCCAGAGCACCCGCGATGCCAGCGCGTCGAAGACCGGTTCGACCGCGGCGCGCGCCGAGTCAGGTCCAGAGGCGAGTACGGTCAGCTGACCATCTTCGGCCGGATGAGTGCTGCCAGATACGGGCGCGTCGACGAGCGTGATCCCGTGCGCTTCGGCCAACTGCGTCAGCTGATCGGCCTCGGCCGCCCCCACGCTGCTCATCTGCAGCCAGACCGTGCTCGCGGGCCAATCCTCGAGCAGCGGCTCGACCACGTCGAGGACGATGGCGGCGGTTGGCAGCATGGTGATCACAGTGGTGGCGCCGCTCACCACCTCGCCGGGCCCCTTGAGGGACTTCCCACCGCTACCTTCAAGACCGCGCAGGTGCTCGGAGTCGCGGTCCCATGCGACGACCGTGATGCCCTGCTCGAGAAGTCGATGAGCCATCGCGGAACCCATCAGCCCGACACCCAGAAGCCCCACGCGAGCCTTCTCCTGGTCGGCCTTCGTGCTCGCTTGACCCCTTGGGCCTCGAGTCGTGTCATCCGGCACTTCGTCTGGGCTCCGAGTGGAGCTCGTGGCGGTTTCAGCGGTCATGGCTCACCCCGTTGGTCTCGCTTGATCGTTATCTGCGGCGAGGCGGCTCGCCTCATCTCGCCGGTTATGGTCGCACGCACTGATGAGAGAGCCGTGAGAGCTCACGCCGCGCCAGTCGCACATCGACCCCGCGCGACCGCCCCGCGGGCGGTCCTTCTACGTCTTCAGAAGCGCTTCGACAGCCGCATCGAACGATGTCGTGTCGGTCGGTGCGAACGTCGCCATCGCGCCCGCGCTCCTGCCGATCAAGAATGACGGGGTGCCGTTGAGGCCAGCGCTCTCGGCCGCGCGGGCGTCTGCGGCGATTTCGCCGGCCAGTTGCGGATCACTGCGATCGCGGTTCCACTGCGAGAGGTCCAGGTCCGGGACCTCGCTGGCGATGCCCTGCAGGAATCCGTCGGTGACGTAGCCCGAGCCCTCCTCTCCCTGCTCGCGGTAGAAGGCCTCGATGAAGTGCCACGCCCTGTCCTGCCAACCCGCCGCGAGCGCCGCCACCTGCTGGGCCACGAACACGTCGGGCTCGCGCGTCGCGGTCTCCAGCGCGTGATACTCGATCCGCAGATCGCCGGCGCGCACCCATCGCTCGATCATCGAGGGCAGCACCTCGAGCGTGAAGTCTCTGCAGAAGGGGCACTCAAGGTCGCCGAAGTACTGAAGGGTGACCGGGGCAGTCGCTGAGCCGAGCGCGTTCGCGCTCTGCGGGATGTCCGCCAGAAGGGCGGCGGTCTCTTCGTGGCCTTCCGTCGGAGCCATCGGACGGAACCTAGCAGCAGACGTCGCTCAAACGGTCCGTCGCCGGGCGCCTCCGCCCCTCCGGTCGCCACGCTCTCACGGGAGGGGCTTTAAGCGGAACAGCGTCGGAGATGTGGCTGCCCACTCCAGGCGCTAGCCATGGCAGTCCACGGCCACGTCGAGCGCTGCGCAGACCTCACGCATGCGATCGTCGCTGAGCCGTCCGAGACGCTCCACAAGGACGGCAAGCGACACGCTCTCGACCGAGTCGAGGTTGATCGCCGACCGGCGAGGCACTGGATCGCCGCCCTGCTCCAATACGACCTCGCTGGCCAGGCCGCGGATCGTGGTCGTACAGGGTGCGACCAGCGTGCGTTTCAACCGTGGAATGGCTGCGTCACGCGAGAGCACGACGACCGGCCGTCTGCCGACATCCGGGAGCTCGCACCACCACATCTCTCCGCGTGCGGGCAGCGGGCTCACACTCAAGATGCTGCGGCCGCCTCGCGAAACGAGGCCAGATCACCCCAGGCGTCGGCCTCCTCGGGCGGGTGCGCGTCGTAGGCTGCGTAGGCAGCGTCGATCTCGGCGCCACGATGCCTGTCGAGAACGGCAGCAAGCGCCTCATCCAGGAGAGCGGCATCCGTCAATGGGGAAAGTGCGCTACGTGCCGCGGCCAGCAGCTTCCCATCCACGGTGGTGCTCACCCTGACTCTTGCCATGCCCTCATTATGCCATGTCTGTGCCACTGGGGCCCCGCGGGCCAGGAACTTCTCCTCCCACCTGGCCGGCGTGAATGCGACGCCTGGTCGGCCGCCGACGACGAGCACCAGCGTGCCGGCCTCGAGCGCGACCGCCTCACGCACCAGCGCCGGGTCGCGCACCGCGACGACGCCGCCGTGCGGGATATCGACGGAGGTGCCGTCGACGGTGAAGCGTGCCGCACCGCGGACCACAACGTAGATCTCCTCGGAGCCACCGGCGTCGTCATCCTCGGCGAGCTCGTCATGGCGCTCGATGACAAGGTCGCCGGCCTGCTCGGCGATAAACGCGTTCGTCCCGAAGGCGGTGATCCCAAGTTCACGCCGCAGCGGCTTCCAGTCCGGGAGCGGCTCGCCCGGGAAGCGACCGTGTAAATCTCATCGAGGTGCGTCACGCGGTAGCCCGGCTCCATCGGGCGACTGTACTCGCCCCGCGGCCTCGCGCGAACGGCCCGTGTCGGGCGCGCCGCCATCAGCTTCGCCACTGCGTGGCGTTATGCTCGGCCCCATGCCCAGGCCGGAACCGGAGCTGGTCTGCGTTGTCGAGATCCCCAAGGGCGGGCGCAACAAGTACGAGTACGATCCGCAACTGGGTGGGATCAAGTTCGACCGGTTGCTGATGAGCGCCGCGACCTATCCCACCGACTACGGCTACCTGCGCGACACACTCGGTCAGGACGGGGATCCACTTGACGCTCTGGTGTGCCTGCATGAGCCCACGTTTCCCGGCTGCCTGATCCCGGTCAAGCCGGTCGGCATGTTCAAGATGACCGACGAGAAGGGCGTTGATGACAAGATCATCTGCGTGCCGCTCCACGATCCCTATTGGAATCAGAACGAAACGCTGGAGGATCTGCCGCTGCTATTGCGCCAGGAGATCGACCAGTTCTTCTCGATCTACAAGGACCTGGAGGGCAAGACGGTCACGGTCGAAGGATGGCGCTCCGTTGAGGAGGCGACGTTGGAGATCGAGGCCGCGAGGGTGCGAGCCCGCCAGCACTGAGGCCCTGCGCGTGCCCCGCGTGGCACATGATGACCAGGAGCCGATCAAAGCTCGGAGCCGATGGGCGTCACGCCGCTCGCACCGGGTTGCTGAGGACGCCGAGCCCGTCGACCTCTACGTCGACGGTGTCACCATCCCGGAGGAAGCGGTTCTTGCTAGCACCGACTCCGGCCGGGGTACCCGTTGCAATGATGTCGCCGGGAACCAGGGTGACGGTGCGTGAGAGCCACGCGATCGTTTCAGGCACGTCGAAGATGAGCTCGGCGGTGTTCCCGTGCTGCAACAGCTCGCCGTTGATCCGCGTGCGCACGCCGAGGGCGTGCAGGTCATCGATCTCATCGAGTGTCACGAGCGCCGGGCCGCAGGGCGCAAATGTGTCGACAGCCTTGCCGCTCGTCCACAGCGGGTTCTGGATCTGAAGGTCTCGGGCGCTCACGTCGTTGAAGGGCATCGCCCCGGCGACGTAATCGAGCGCCGTGGCCGCGTCCACGTTGCTGGCCGTTCGCCCCATCACGATCGCGAGCTCGGCCTCGTAGTCGACGTAATCAGGATGTGCTGCAGGCAGCACGATGTCCTGGCCGCTCCCGATCAGCGAGTTGACGAACTTGGCGAACCACATTGGAGCCGTCGGAATCTCCTGACCGGACTCGGCGGCGTGATCTCGGTAGTTAAGTCCCAGGCAGATGATCTTCTCGGGGTCGGGCACGGGCGCGAGGAGGTGCACATCAGAGAGTGCCAACCGCCCGGGCGTGTCCGCCGCGCGCCGTCCGAGCTCGGCCAGGCCGGCCGCGTCCAGCGCGGCGAGCACTCCGCGCACGGACTGCGCCGGTGCGTCCAGATCGGAGAGCGCGACAACCTCCTCGCCGACAAGCACGCCCGCCCGGGGTTCACCTGTTTCGCGATACGTCACGAGGCGCACCGCTCACTCTCCGGCCGGGATGTCGACGGGTGGGATCTCCGGCGCGAACTCGCCAGCCATGGCGCGGCCATGGATCTCGGAAAAGTCCTGGCCGTCCTCGGCGGCCTGTGCAATCAGCTCCGGTCGCACGAACACACCGATGGGGTTCGCGTGGAAATCCTCGCTCGTGCGCATCCAGTCGCTCGATCTGGCCGGGTCGCCGAACACGTCGCACTGCAGCTCGACGTGGTTTCCGTCCGGGTCCTTGTAGTAGTAGGAGAGCGTCATGCCGTGGTCGATGCAGATATCGGGCGTTATGCCCGACTCGCGCAGGCGCAGGTAGCTCGCGTTCAGATCGTCGAAACTCTGGTACTCGAACGCGCTGTGGTGCAGGCCGGTGCGGGTGTCCTTGTCCGGGTCGTCCACGAATCCGGGGAAGGCGAGCAGTGCGATCCGGTGGTTGGCCTCGTCGTTGGACAGCCAGGCGCCGACGTCGTCCTGAAACTGCACCTCGGCGCCGACCAGCGTGCCGTACCAGTCGATCATCTCCTGCAGGCGGGTCGTCTTGAGATTGACGTGGTGGAACTTGGGATGGATCACGGCAGTGGTGTCGGGCATCGATGGTGCTCCCTGGTCGGGGTTGGTAAGGGGGGCTGCACACCGAGCTGGGCTTGCAGGTCGAAGATCAAAGCCGGCAGCTCCTGAGGGGATGCGGCGCTTCCAAACACGTAGAAATCCGGACGCACGAGGACGGCATGGGCGCCATGCTCGACGAGCCAGGCCGTCAGCCGGCCGTCGACATCGCGCACCCCACCCGGCGCGTCCGGGTCAAGCGAGGCGACCGTGACCCCGAGCGTGTCGAGGATCGCGCGGTGCTCGGCGTCGAGTGGCTCCCGGGGATCGCCGCCGGCAGCGATCAGCGTGAAGCCGCGTCCCACCGCATCGTCGAACAGCCCTTTGCGGCCGGGCACCGCGACGAGCCCCTGGACGCCGAGCCTGCCGGCAAGGGGATCGGGGGCACCGTCAAGGCCGTGGTGCAGCACTCCGGCTGTCAACGGCGGCAGCTCGAGCGGTGGGGGCGCGTCCGCCTGGCGCAGGGCTGCGTCTCGCTCGGCTGCAGCTTGGGGGTCGAGCTGACAGAGCAACTGCCCGAGCTGCACGGCGAAGTTGATCACCCACTCGTTATGCGGCTGGCGCTCGAGGTCGATCGTGTCGAGCAGATCGCCGGGCGCGACCTCGCGCAACACGAGGTCGAGCTTCCAGGCAACGTTTGCCGCGTCGCGCAATCCGGAGCACAATCCCTGTCCGAGGAACGGCGGGGTCAGGTGCGCGGCGTCGCCGACGAGCAGCACGCGTCGGTCGCGCATTCGATCGGCGAGCATCGAGCGAAACTCGTAAACGGTGCTGCGAGTCAGCGGGCCGTCCGCGGGCCGATACCACGGTTCGAGCAGTCCCCACACGCGGGCCGGATCCTCGAAGTCGCCGGCTAGCTCACCTGGGAGCAACATGAACTCCCAGCGCCGGTGGCGCGGCCCGCTCTGGATGTGGGTCGTCGGGCGCCGCGGGTCGCACCACTGGCAGGCGATCGGCAACGCGGCGAGCGCCGCCATGTCGTGCGGCTCGGCGTCAATGACGAGCCACTGCTCCTGGAAGCCGAGATCGCGGCGGCTGATTGCGCTCGCCTCCCGCACGAACGAGTTGGCACCGTCGGCGCCGATGAGCCAGCGGGCCCGTACGGTGCGCGTTTCCTCGGTGGGCGTCAACCGTCCGGCTGCGTCCTCCTGCACCCGGCGGACGGTGAGCTCAGCCCCCTCCGCGGAGTTGTCGAGCCGCTCTGCGATCCAGCCGCGCTCCACCTTGACGGTCGACTGTGACCGTGCGACCCGGTCGAGCGCGTGCTCGAGCGCCGGCTGGAAGAACATGTAGTCAGGCTCCCATCCCGAGCTCGCCCGCGCCGGCGACTGGAGCGTCAGCAGCGGCTCGTGATCGGCGCCCAACCAGTGGTACTCCCGCACTGGGACCATCTCCTCGGCGAGCTCCTCGGCCAGACCGAGCCCCTGCAGCAGCCGCATGATCTCGTGGTCGAGGTGAACCGCACGCGGTAGACGGTAGATCTCGCCGTGGCGCTCGAAAACTGCGACCCGGTGGCCGGCGCGGCCCAGCAGCGCTGCCAGCGTTTGGCCGACAGGACCGTACCCAACGATCGCGACATCGACCTCGGAGACGGGCGGGTGATGACTAACTCCCTCGGACAAGGCCATAAGGCTAACCCATAACTGATGAACTTGTCAATATTGATATCCGCCATCAGATGTGCCACCCTTGTGAGCGTGACCGCGCGAGCGACCACCGCGGCGCCTGCGACCCGGGGCGCCCGGCGACGCGCCCAGACCCGGGCGCAGCTGCTCGACGCTGCCAGGACGCTGTTCGCGCGCCAGGGCGTGGACGGGACCGCCATCGCCGAGATCACCGAAGAGGCCGACGTGGGATTCGGCTCCTTCTACAACCACTTCGCCTCCAAGGAGGAGATCGTCGAGGTCGCCCTGAGCGAGTCACTCGAGGCGCAGGCCAAGATCGTCGACGCGCTCACCGAGCATCTCGAGGATCCAGCTGAGATCGTGGCCGTCGCCCACCGCTACTTCGTGACGCAGTCCACACGCGACCCCAGCCTCGGCTGGCTACTCGTTCGTCTCGACACCACCCACCGAGTGATGACCCGCGCGCTCGGTGAGCGAGCCCGTCGCGACCTGGAGCGGGGCATTGCATGCGGACGGTTCAACGTCACCGATCCCGACGTCGCGTTTCTCGACACCGCCGGCGCGCTGCTGCTCGTCATGCGCGCGGTCCTCGACGGTGATGTCGGCCCCGAGGCCGATCGCTCCCACGCCGAAGGATTGCTACGCATCCTCGGACTCAGCCGGGAGGATGCCGCCGAGGTCGCCCGCCGGCCACTACCGGAACACTAGCCGGTCATAGAAGTGCCGCGCTCGAGTACGTCGCGGAGCTCACCCCTGGAGGTGATGCCGAGCTTTGGAAACGTCCGGTAGAGATGCGAGCTGATCGTGCGGTGCGAGAGGTAGAGCATCTCCCCAATCTCGCGATTGGTGAGTCCGGTTGCGGCCAGCTGCGCGATCTGCAGTTCCTGCGGAGTCAGCTCGTCGCGCACCTCCGGGACGCGGCGACGGCTCGACTCCCCGGACGCACGGAGCTCCTGCCGTGCTCGCTCGCTCCAAGGATTGGCACCGAGATCAGGCAGTACGGATGCCAGGGCGGACTGCGCGTGAGGTAGCTCCGAGACGCTTGCCGCTTGGCGGATGGCAGAGCGGACCGGCGGGTGGCGGAACCTCAGGCCGGCGTCGTCGACGTCTACCAACCGGGCATCCACAGCCGGGGTGAGATCGGCCAACGTCACCTCAGCCCCGGTCACTAACGAGGCGGCGCCGACGGCCTCACCCACGGACTCCGTGTCGTTCACCGCGCCAACCAGCAGCAGCGCGCGAGTCGCCGGGCACGATTCCGCAGCGCGCGCCGCGAACGCACGCTCGAGGCGATCCGTCGGCGGGAGCGGCTCGGCCCGCGCGAGAGGTCGCGGGCGACGCGCCGACGCCCGAAGCGATGGCTGCGGCGCTTGGCGTCCGCTACGAACAGACCCCGCTCGCTGAGCTGCGCCGCCACAGCGAAGACCTCGCCGCGATGTACGGGTTCCTCGCCGAGGAGGGCTACGGAATCGACACTGTGGCGCTCCACGATCGCTATCCGGAGGTCCCATGGACAAGCTTCGCGGACTGGAGCGCGACCGTCGACTGGCGATAACCGTCCCCTCCGGCCGCCTGCGGCGGCGAACCATTCCGCTCGGTTGCGGTGGGCGTCCTGCTAGCGACTTTCCCACGCGTCGTCCTTGCGCGTCAGCGCCAGCACGCCTTTGGGCAGCCTGCCATAGGCGACATCGGCAACGGTCACATGCTCGAGCACTTTGCGCACGTTGGCGCGCAGCGCGATCCACACCTCCTGCAGGGATTCGGCCGCGCCCACGTACTCGATCTCCTCCGGGGGTTCCCCGCGCACGCCCACCAGCGGTCCTTCGACCGCGCGGATGATGTGCGCAATGTTGAGCTCATCGGGCGGACCAGCCAGCCAGTAGCCTCCGTCGGGGCCGCGCTGGCTGCGCACGACTCCGGCGGAACGCAGCTGCATGAAGATGTTCTCCAGGAAGGAGAGCGGAATGCCCTGGGCCTGCGCGACCGCGTCCAGCTTGGACGGCCACTCTTCGCTGCTGTCGACCAGCTCCACAGCCGCCCGGATTGCGTAGTCGGCCTTCGCCGTCACGTGCATGCTCGGAGTCTGAACCATGTGTTTTCTCGACATTTCCGATCATTTTTCCGGGGCCGCAAGCGCCGCTTGAGCCAGCCCGACGCGTCAATGTTCTTCGGGGCGCATCTCTTCCATGTCCGCTATTCCCAGGGCCGCTCTGAAGAGCTTGTCGAGCAGGTCACGCATCTCGCCGGCGGGCGGGTCAAGCTCTGGTTGGCGCGCGGGGGCGGTGACGCTCGCGATGATCCAAAGCGGCCGTGAGGCTGAGGCCCGCGAGCTTGCGCTCGCGGAGGACCTGCAAGGCATCCCGCGGGACGCGGCATGGCCCATCGTCATGTTGCCGTGGGCGGACTCATGCTCTCGCCTGCGCATCCCCGATCGCGCGAGCGAACTCCATGGGCTCCACTTCACCGTCGGCATGCGTGCTCACTATCGGTCCGAGATCGTGGTCACACAGCCGTACTGGGTTCTGGGGTCTTGGGGGAGTGGTCGAGCAGCGCGGTGAGCAGGTCGACGAGCCAGGTGCGAAACCGGGCCGGATCGTTGTCCAGGAGTAGCTCGGTGGCTGCGCCGTCGTGGATGGCCATGACGGCCCGGGCGAGTCCGCCGGGGCTGCGTAGGGACGGCGGCAGGCCGGAGCGGTCGATTGCGGGGGCCAGCGAGGTGGCAAGCGCGTCGCGAACCTTGTTGCGATGGGCGACAAGCGCGGCGGCGACTTCGGGAGTGCGGGCGGCGTGGAGGCGAAAGTCTGTGCTGAGGAGTATCCACTTGCGATCGACCGTGAGTGCTCGGACCACCTGAGCGACGAGCTCGGGCAGGTCGGTGGTTCGGTGTGTCAGGGCGCTCGCGACGTGGTCGGCGATCAGCTCGTTGCGCTGGGTGTAGAGGGCGAAGAACAGCTCCTCGAGAGTGTCGAAGTTCGAGTAGAAGGCGCCGCGGGTGTAGCCGGCCGCGTCGCACACCTCTTCGATGCTGACCCGTCCGAACCCTCGGTCGGCGAACACGCCGAAGGCGGCGTCGAGGAGCCGCGCGCGGGTCTCGGCTCGACGCCGAGTCACCCGCGCTGGTGTCCCGTCAGCTCGAAGCGTGGATCGCCGGGCCTGCTGGGCGGGCGTGCGCTGCGTCGTCTGTTTAGACGGCATAGCCCTCCTCTCAATACGATTATGTATCTGATACAGTTATGTATTGTACAACGTCGCCGGACAACAAGAGGAGCTGCTATGAGCCCGACACCCAGCACCCAATCCCAGCCCGGGCCGCCAGCCTCACGGCAGAGCTTCTCCTCCGAGCTGTTTGACGCCGTCAAGCAACGCACGTTCTTCTTGGTTATCGGGGTGCTCCTGATCCAGTTCGCTTTCGTGCTCTCCTACGTCGGCGCCTTCCATCACCCCACCCCTCATCGGGTGCCGATCGCCATCGTCGCGCCCGCGCAGGTCTCCGGCCGCCTCGTCGGCGAGCTCAACGGCATCCACGGGCAGCCGCTGCGCGCCACAGCGGTCGCCGATGAGAGCGCCGGCCGGACGCTGCTAGGCCACGGGTCGACCAGCGCAGTGCTGATCGTCAACCCCGTCGGCAAGACCGACGCGCTGCTCGTCGCAGGTGGTGGCGGCGCAGCGAGCGCAACCGCGGTGGAAGACGTGATCACCCGCGCCGAGGCGGCCGAGCACCGCAGCGCGACGGTCACCGACGCCGTGCCGGCGCAGCCTGGCGACGCCAGGGGCCTGTCCGGCTTCTACCTGGTCGTCGGCCTGCTGATCGGCGGCTACCTCGTCGCCGCCCTGCTCAGTATCGCCACCCGCGCACGACCAGCCACGGTCCGCCGGGCGCTGATCCGCCTGATCGTGCTCGTCCCCTATGCAATCCTCTCCGGGCTCGGCGGAGCGATCATCGTCGGCCCCATACTCGGCGCGCTCACCGCTCACCTGCTCGCGATAGCGGCGCTCGGAGCCCTGCTGGTGTACTGCGCCGCCGCCGTCACGATCGCATTTCAGGTCCTACTTGGCACCCTCGGCGTCGGCCTCACGCTGATCCTATTCGTCGTGCTCGGCAACCCCAGCGCCGGCGGCGCCTACCCTGCACCGCTGTTGCCGGGCTTCTGGCGGACGATCGGCCCCGCACTGCCCAACGGCGCGGGCGTCGAGGCCCTGCGGCGCATCGTCTACTTCGGCTCCTACGGCATCACCGGCAGCCTGATCATCATCGCCGCCTACATCGTCGTCGGCGTCACCGTGGCACTCAGCGGGACCTCGATCCTGAACCGCCGCGCTGCCACCGACCAACCGGACACAGACGGCGCCGAGGCCCCCCTGGCGAAGGACGCAGGGGCGTCTGCGATCGCGCCGCTGACAAGAGTGTTGTCACACTGACCATGCGTCAGTCGCCCGCGGACGCGAGCGCCGCCAGGTCCGCGAGTATCCGGGTGAACAGCGTCTGGGTTGACGGCGAGTGCGATGCAGGACCGAGCAAGATGACCGAGTGGCCAGTCGAGGCCAGCGGCACGGCCCAGCCGGTCGCCGCGCCAGCGGGTCCAAGTCGCACGACGACGCCGTCTGGCATCGGGTGGCCACGCAAAAGCTCTGCGCTGAGCTCACGCGGCGGCTTATCTCCGTCGGAGGCGACGGCGCGCCCGAGCTCGTGGTTCCACAGCAGGGCCGTCTGAAACCCGCCGCTGCGACGAAGCTCGGGCAGGACGCTGCGGATGCTCTTCAGAACCGGCT
>Ga0302326_10002897_pt1 | contig 41147 bp, 32 predicted proteins | sample Palsa_T0_3_FD_202264 | JGI IMG/M metagenome (GOLD analysis project Ga0302326, IMG submission 202264) | Peat permafrost microbial communities from Stordalen Mire near Abisko, Sweden - Palsa_T0_3 | ecosystem: Environmental > Terrestrial > Soil > Palsa > Peat permafrost | place: Sweden: Abisko... | reverse complement strand
ATACACAGGGGACAGGGCTCCAGATGCAGGATGGCCTGCGCGTACCAGGCGTAACCCAGCAGCGCCAGGCACACCGCGAGGCCCAGAAAATTCAACCGGCGGCGCATTAAGAGCGGCTGACTGCCCGCTCGGCGAGCTCGCGCTCGATGTGATCGAGCGACGTATGGCGCACGTCCTTGCCGTGCACCATGTAGATCACGTATTCGCAGATGTTCTTGGCGTGATCGCCAATGCGCTCGAGCGCCCGCACCACCCACATGACGTCGAGCGCGCGCCGGATGGTACGCGGGTCCTCCATCATGAACGTGATGCACTGGCGCTGTATCGCCTCGTATTCCTCATCGACTATGCGGTCCTGGCGGCAGGTCTTGAGCGCCGCCTCGGCATCCAGCCGCGCGAAGGCGTCGAGCGTGTCGTGGACCAGGGTCTGCACCGTACGGCCCAGGTGCTTGACCTCGCGGTAGCGGTCGGCCGGCCGTTCGATGGTCGCCAGCCGTGCGGCGATCAGCCCGATCTTCTCGCATTCATCGCCGATGCGCTCCAGATCGGTGATGGTCTTGATGGTCGCCACGATCATGCGCAGGTCGCCGGCCGCCGGCGAGCGGGTCGCGAGAATGCGGCTGCAATCCTCGTCGATCGAGACCTCCATGCCGTTGACCTTGTAGTCGTCCCTGGCGACCGCGCGCCCGAGCGAACTGTCGGCATCGACCAGCGACATCAGGCTGCGGCTGAGCTGATCCTCGACAAAACCGCCCATCGCCAGCACCTTGCTGCGCACGCGCTCCAGATCCTCGTTGAATCGCTTCGAGGTGTGGTGGGAGATGTCAGCGGCTTGCATGATCGGACCTCGATGACTGTTTCGGGCCGCGCGCCACGCGCAGGTTCAGGCAAATATAGCGCAACCGCCGGCCGGCGCACGCGATGCATTTCGCAGCTTCAAGAATATGTCGCGTGGCCACCGGCAGGCGCCCGGCGCACACTCGCGGCGCGCTACTGGACGGTCTCCTCCACCGCGGTTTGCAGCCGTTCGCGCGGAAAGTCGCAGGTAAACTTGCTGCCACGCCCTTCCTGGCTTTCGATCGTCAGCTGGGCGCCATGCCGCTGCAGCACGTGCTTGACGATCGCCAGGCCCAGGCCGGAACCGCCGGTGCTGCGGCTGCGGCCGGCGTCGACGCGGTAGAAGCGCTCGGTGAGCCGCGGGATGTGTTCCGATGCGATGCCGATACCGGTGTCCGTGACCGAGAAGTGTCCGCCCTTCTCATCGGTCCACCAGCGGATCTGCACCGAGCCGTCCTGCGGCGTGTACTTGGCGGCGTTCTCGACCAGATTGGAGAACGCCGAATGAATCTGGATGTCCTCACCCAGCAGCATGACGCTCGAGTCCGCCCGCGCCTGCACCTGTGCCGGGTGCTGCGGGCGCGCGAGCACGTCCTGGCGCAGCTGCGCCATCAGCGCCACGACGTCGATCGGCTGGCGCGCGGCGTCGCTGTCCGAGGACTCCAGCCGCGACAGTTCGATCAGATCCTGCACGATGCTGGTCATGCGCTGCGCCTGGCGCCGCATCTCCTGCAGCGGGCCGGCCAGCGCCGGATCGAATTCGGTATCCTGGGTCAGCGTCTCGAGGTAGCCCGAGATCACCGTCAGCGGCGAGCGCAGCTCGTGCGAGGCGTTGGCCACGAAATCCTTGCGCATCGCTTCGAGCCTCGCCTCGCGTGTCACATCGCGCACCAGCGTGAGGAGCTGGCCCGCTCCATAGGGCACGATCTGCAGCGACAGGTACTGCTCGGCGCCGACCGATGAGCGCACGATCACCGGCGTCGCATACTGTCCGGTGCGCAGGTAGCGCACGAACTCTGGCTGACGGACCAGGTTTTCGATGCGCAGCCCGAAGTCCGTCTTGCCGCGAAAACCGAGCAGGCGCGCCGCCGTGCGGTTGAACCAGAGGATTTCAGCCTGCGGATTGAGTACCACGACGCCATCGGGCATGGCCGCGGTCGAGCGGCGCAGCTCCCGCAGCAGCCGCAGCAGGCGCTGCTTGTGAAACTGCTTGCGCCGATACAGGCGCACGATCATCGAGATCAAATGGCCCCAGGGGCCGGGAAGCTCCGGCGCAAGTTCCGTCTGATCGGCTCGCAGCCAGCGCAGCAGGTGCAGCAGGTGCAGTAACTGCATCGCCAGGAAGATCGCCAGCACTACGGCCACCGCCGCCCAGGGCGCGCCGACGATCAGACCGACGATGAGCCCGATCGCCAGCGCCAGCGACAAGCGCACCGTCAGGGACAGCCAACCGCCGGAATTCATGCGTCGTTACGGTCCTCCAGCCGACTCGGCGCGGCCGTCAGGTCTCCGGCCGCGCTGAGAAGCGATAACCCGCCCCGCGCACGGTCTGCACCAGCCGATCATAACCGTAGTCGTCGAGCGCTTTGCGCAGTCGCCGGATATGCACGTCGATGGTGCGCTCCTCGACGTACACATTGCCACCCCAGACGCGGTCGAGCAGCTGTTCACGGCTGTAGACCCGCTCCGGGTGAGTCATAAAGAATTCCAGCAGCCGATACTCGGTCGGACCGAGCGTGACGGTGCGATCGCCGACCATGACGCGATGCCCGGCACGATCCAGAGTCAGCTCATCGACCCGGACCAGCTCAGTCTCATCCTGGCCGCCGCTGCGACGCAGCACCGCGTTCACTCGTGCGATCAGCTCGCGCGGTGAAAACGGCTTGGTCATGTAATCGTCAGCCCCGCCGTCCAGGCCTGCGACCTTGTCCACTTCCTCCGCGCGCGCGGTCAGCATGATGATCGGCAGATCGCGGGTGTCGCGCTCGCGCTTGAGCGAGCGTGTGAGCTCCAGCCCGCTGTTGTCGGGCAGCATCCAGTCGATCAGGATCAGATCCGGGCGCCGATCCGCCAGGGCCGCCCTGGCCGCCCGGCAGTCCTCCGCCTCGCGCACGTCGAAACCGGCGCGCTTCAGGCCGAACGCGATCATCTCGCGAATCGGCCGTTCATCCTCCACAACTAAAATCTGCTTTGAAGTCATATCGTTGCAAGCCTGCGCGCGAACCTTATGGCGGACTTGTTACAGTCGTATGACGCGGCGCGCGATTCTGTCAGTCCGGTGACGTTCGTGGCGGGGCCGGCGCGGGCGCTTGGGCGACATCATCGCGCAGATACACCGGCTGCGCCTGCTCTGCCGGCAGCGCGGCCGCCAGGCCGGCCTGGGCCGCCAGCAGGGCCACTTCGCTTGCCCGCGGGCGCATCTCCGGAAACACCGCACTGAGCGTGCCGCAGGCCGCCTGCAACCGCGCGCCATAGGCCGCGAAACCCGAGCCGGCGCCGCACACGCGCTGCCCGGCCCAGGCCCGCGGCAGTACCACGCTCCCGGGCGCGGCGACCGCTTCCGCACCGAGCAGATGAATCGCCTGCGCGACGCGCTCGAAGCAACCCCAGTAAATCTCGCTCATGCGCGCATCCTGGCAAATCAAGGCGCGCGGGGGCGCGCCGGGCAGCAGCAGCGCCTGTGCCGCGAGCGCCTGCAGGTCCGAGACAGGCAGCAGCGGCAAGCCGACCGCAAAGGCCAGTCCCTGGGCGACGCCAGCGGCCAGGCGCACCCCGGTGAAGCCGCCGGGACCGCGTCCAAATGCGATGGCATCGAGCTGTGGCAGGCCAACGTCGGCCTCGCGCAGCAGCTCATCGATCATCGGCAGGAGGAGTTCGCCGTGCCCGCGCTCCCGGATCGCTTCGCGTGCGCTGAGCGAGCCGTCCAGCCACAAAGCGGCGGAGCACAGCTCCGTGGAGGTATCGAGCGCCAGCAGTTTCACAGCGGATGCGTCACGGCGGCAGGCGCACTCCCGGCGGCCGCGCTCGCACCCGCACTCGCACTTCCACCAAGCTCTCGCAGCCGTTGCAGCGCGACCTCGCCGTCCTGCGTCATAGCCATGGGCGGCAGGCTGGCCCGAAAGACGCGGCCGTAGGCGCGCTCGCTCATGCGCGGATCGCAGATCACCACCACGCCGCGATCCTCTTCGCTGCGGATCAATCGGCCCACGCCCTGCTTGAGCGCCAGCACCGCCTCGGGCAGCTGGTAGTCCCTGAAGGCGTTGGCGCCCCGCGCCTTCAGATACTCGATGCGCGCGCGCACCACGGGATCCTCGGGGGACGCGAATGGCAGCTTGTCGATGATCACCAGCCGCAGCGCCGATCCCTGTACGTCCACACCCTCCCAGAAGCTCGCGGTACCGAGCAGTACCGCCCGGCCGCTGGCGCGAAAGCGACGCAGCAGCTGCTCGCGCGGTGCCGTGCCCTGCACCAGCAGCGGCAGCTCGGGCGGTAGCGCTGCGGCGAGCCGCTGCGCCGCGTACCGCAGCGCCCGGTGACTGGTAAACAGCACGAAGGCGCCGCCGCCCGCGCTCTCCAGCAATGGCCGGCAGGTCGCAATCACCGCGTCACCGAATCCCGGATCGGATGGCTCGGGCAGGCCGGGCGGCAGATAGAGCAGAGCCTGGCGCGAATAGTCGAACGGACTGTCGAAGCGCAGCGTCGCGGCGCCGTCGAGCCCCAGGCGACTGGCGAAGTGACTGAAGTCGTCGCCGACCGCGAGCGTCGCCGAGGTGAAAATCCACGCGTTGTGCGCTTGCGTCAGCTGCGCCTGGAAGCGGCTCGCGATCTCGTACGGCAGCAGCCGCAGTGCAAAGCCGCGTGCGTGCGTCGACAGCGTGCGTGCACCGGCAACGCCGACGCCGCCCGCCCCCGCGTCGGCCTGCGCATCCGCCTGCGCGGCCGTGCCCGCGTCGCCGTCGGGCGGCTCGGCAGCCTCATGGATGACCTGCGCCAAGGCCGCCGCGAGCGCGCGGGCGCGCGCGGCGTATTGCTGCAGCTCGGGCGGCGGACCGAGCGCATCGAGCTGCGCGCCCAGCTCGCGGCACGCGAGCTCCAGGGCAGTCAGGGCCTGGTGGACCTCGCTGCGCAGCTCGCGCCAGGCAAGATGACGCTCGCTGCGTCCCAGCACCGTGTACGCGGCGGCCAGTGAGCGCTCCAGCGCCGCGCTCAGGCGCGCGCTGCCGGGCTCGCGCTTGAGATCCGCGATCAGCAGCTCGAGTTGTCGACTGCTGACGCTGACGCCGAAGAATTCGCTGGCCAGATCGGGCAGCTGGTGCGCCTCGTCGAGCACCACCGCGTCGACGCTGGGCAGCAGATCGCCGAAGCCCTCTTCCTTGAGCGCCATGTCCGCGAGCAGCAGATGGTGGTTGACCACGACGATATCGGCCTCCATCGCTGCGCGGCGCGCCTCGAACACGTGGCAGCGCGAGATCTCGGCACAGCGTGTACCGCTGCAGTTCTCGCGCGTCGAGGTGATGTGGGCCCGCAGCGGATGCGCATCCGCGAACTCCGGCAGCTCCGCCAGATCGCCGCTGCGCGTCGCCTGCGACCAGTCGCTGATTCGAGCCAGCAGTGCGTCGGCGGACACCGGCAGCAGCTGCTCCTGCTGGCCGATGTCCGCCAGGCGCGCACGGCACAGATAATTGGAACGACCTTTGAGCAGCGCGACGCGCGCCGGCCGACCCAGAGCACGCGCAAGCAAGGGCAGATCGCGGTGGAACAGCTGATCCTGCAGGGTACGTGTGCCGGTTGATATCAATACCCGAAGCCCGGACAGCAGCGCGGGCACCAGATAGGCATAGGTCTTTCCGGTACCGGTACCAGCCTCGACCAGCAGGACCTCGCGCGCGCGCAACGCGAGCTCGATGCGCGCCGCCATCTGCTGTTGGGACGCACGCGGCCTGAAGCCGGCCAGCGCGCGCAGCAGCGGGCCTTCGGCGCCCAGAATTGCCTCGAGGTTCAACATATTACGCGGCCCGGTAGTGCTATCGGGCAATAGTCCGGAAATTTTGGGACTCGCCGGTATAATCCAGAAAGTTCGTGACGCGCTCCGTTTTCCCTGGCCAGGTTTCGCTCAAGAGTTCTCCTAGAATTCCAAGTCTCACTCAAGAGTCGAGGATACGTCATGGCGACCGCTCTCCACACCTTCGCTGGCCTTTCGGAAGTGTCCAATAACGTCGCCGAGTGGGTCGCGGGTGTGCAGCAGCTGACACAGCCGGATCGGGTCTACTGGTGCGACGGATCGGAGGCGGAGCTGCAGCGACTGCGCGCCGAGCTGCTGGCCAAGGGCGAGCTGCACCAGCTCAACCCGGCAAGCTTTCCGGGCTGCCATCTGTATCGCTCCGATCCCAGCGACGTGGCGCGGGTGGAGCATCTGACCTACATCTGCTCGCGCTCGAAGGACGCCGCCGGCCCGAACAACAACTGGATGGACCCGGCCGCGGCGCACGCCAAGATGCGCGAACTGTTCCGCGGCTGCATGCGCGGCCGCACCATGTACGTGCTGCCCTACTGCATGGGGCCGCTCGATTCGCCCTACGCGCGCTGCGGCGTCGAGATCACCGACAGCGCCTATGTCGTGCTCAACATGGCCATCATGACGCGCATGGGCCGCGCCGCGCTCGAGCGCATCGCGACCGAACAGCGCTTCGTGCGCGGCCTGCACTCCATCGGCGATCTGGATCCTGCGCGCCGCTTCATCATGCATTACCCCGAGGAGCTCTCGATCGAGAGTATCGGCTCCGGCTACGGTGGCAACGCGCTGCTGGGCAAAAAATGTCACGCGCTGCGCATCGCCAGCTGGCAGGCCCGCGATGAGGGCTGGCTGGCCGAGCACATGCTGATCGTCGGACTGCAGAACCCGCGCGGCGAGACCCATTACGTGGCCGCGGCCTTTCCGTCAGCCTGCGGCAAGACCAACCTCGCGATGTTGATACCCCCGGATTCGCTCCCGGGCTGGAAAGTGTTCACGGTCGGCGACGACATCGCCTGGCTGCAGCCCGGCCCGGACGGGCGCCTCTGGGCGATCAATCCTGAGTCCGGCTATTTCGGTGTCGTGCCCGGCACCAATGCCAGCACCAATCGCAATGCCGACCAGATGATTCGTCGCGATACGCTGTTCACCAATGTCGGGTTGACCGCCAACGCCGAGCCCTGGTGGGAGGGCCGCGGCGAGGGACGCCCGGTCACCGACTGGCTTGGCCGACCGTACGATCCGAACAACGGCCCGGCCGCCCATCCCAACTCGCGCTTCACGGTCGCCGCGTCGCAGAACCCGGCCTACAGCCGCGCGGCGGAGGATCCGCGCGGTGTACCGATCTCGGCGCTGATCTTCGGCGGCCGCCGGCGCGAGCTCGCGCCCCTGGTGTACGAGGCCCGCAACTGGCAGCACGGCGTGCTGGTCGGCGCCTCGGTCGCCTCGGAAACCACTGCCGCCGCTACCGGCAAGGTCGGCGTCGTACGTCGCGACCCGATGGCCATGAAACCATTCGCAGGCTACAACTTCGGCGACTACTGGGCGCACTGGCTCAAGGTCGGCAGCACGCTGAAGAATCCGCCGCGTATCTTCCACGTCAACTGGTTCCGGCAGAACGCGGCCGGCAAGTTCCTGTGGCCTGGATTTGGCGACAATCTGCGCGTGCTGGCCTGGATCCTCGATCGCTGCGCGGGCAATGCGAGCGCCGTCGATACGCCGATCGGCAACATGCCGCGGCCCGGCGATGTCAACACCTCCGGCCTGGACATCAGCCCCGCGGCGCTGGCCGAACTGACCGCGGTACCGATCGCCGCATGGCAAAGCGAAATCGCGAGTTTTCGTCACTACCTGCTGGAATATGGCGCGCACCTGCCGCCCGCGATGCTGGCGGAGGTCGATGAGGTCGCGCGCCGGCTCGAGGCCGCGCCCGCGAGCTGAACCCCGCCGATGCCTTGAAGACGGGCGCCGCGGCGCCCAGGCGCACGCCGGCCGCCGCTCAGCATTCCTCGCAAACGAAAAAAATCGTCAGCGGCGAGTCACGGTCGGGAATCCGGCCCAGCCCGATCATGCCCTCGCCCTTGATCGACATGCTGTCGCGGCGCACGAACGCCTCCTCCTCGCCGGTGATCTGCACGAACGTGCCGTTGGTGCTCTGATCCGTCAGGGTGAAGCGGTTGCGGCTCAGCTCGATGGTCGCGTGCAGGCGCGAGATCAGGTTGCCGCGAATGACGATGTCATTGTCATCGGCACGGCCGATGGCGATATGCGCGCGCTGCTCATCGAGAATCAGTTCGCGCTCCTGCACCGACAGGCGCAGTCGCTGCGGCTTGCGATTGTCGCGCCCGGTCATCGCGATCGCCGGCAGCATGCTGGTGACGTCTTCCGTCTGCCACAGCACTTCGTACAGCGCGATCTCACCGCCCTGGCCGCGGATCGTAGCCACATCGATCTGCCGCACCGAGGCTCGCCACTCGGGCGAGAGGCGTTCGACCGTTGCCGCGGTGGTGATGATCTGCCCGGCCTTGGCCTGACTGGTCATGCGGTTGGCGGTGTGCACGCTGGAGCCGAACACGTCGCGCGCCTCCAGTACCACCGGACCGAAATGGCAGCCGATCCGGATCGCGACCGGCTGGCCGTCCACGCGCAGTTCGGTGTGCGCGGCGATCTGCTTCTGCATCTCCCCGGCCGCGTTCAGGGCATCGTCCGCGGTCGGGAACGTGGACATCACCTCATCGCCGATGGTCTTGATCACGCTGCCGCTGTGCTGCTCGGTGGCCTCGCGCATCACCTCCAGACAGGTGCTGACCATATCCCGGGCTCGCAGGTCGCCCATGATTTCGAACAGGCGCGTCGAGCCGACCACGTCGGCGAACAGGATCGCAAGCTCAATGTCTTTGCCCATGAGTGCCGAATGTTACTGGTAAAGAGCTGCGGCGCACAGCGGCCAGGGGTTATACCGCACACAGCGCCGCGGCCGCGCGCAGCAGCCCGGCGGCGCTCGTCGGGCCGGAAGGCCCTACCTGAGCCTGGTGCTCGCGGGCACCCTCCGACAGCCATTGCCGATAACGGCGCGCACCCGGCTTGCCGGAACACAACCCGAGCATATGCCGGGTAATCGCCGGCAGGCGCTCGCCGGCAGCGACTTCACGCTCGGCGTACGCGGCCATACGCTCGAGCAGCGCCCCGGCCTCGGGGCAGCGCCAGCCGTCATCGAACACCAGCTGCTGCAGCTCGGCCAGCAGGTAGGGCCGGTGATAGGCCTCGCGGCCAAGCATGACGCCATCCGACCAGCCAAGCGCCGCGCTGCAGGCCGCAATGGTCCGCAGGCCGCCGTTGACATCGATCGCGAGCTGCGGGAAATCGCCCTTCAGACGCTGCACGACATCGAAGCGCAATGGCGGCACTTCGCGGTTCTCGCGCGGCGACAGGCCGCCGAGCACCGCTTTGCGCGCGTGCACGATGAAACGGTTGCAGCCAGCCTGCGCCACCAGTGCGGTAAAGGCGCGCAGGCGCTCGTAGTCTTGCTCGTCATAGCTGCCCAGCTGCGCACGGGCATCGGGCCCCGCCACGACGCCGATGCGCATCTTGACGCTGACCGGAATGCTCACCGCGGCGCGCATCGCGGCCACGCCGGCGGCGACCCGTTCACGCTGCAGCATCAGGCAGGCGCCAAACGCCCCAGCGTGCACCCGGTCGCTGGGGCAACCGCAATTGAGGTTGATTTCGCGGTAGCCACTGTCGGCGCCGGCGCGGGCAGCGGCCGCGAGCAAAGCGGCATCGCTGCCGCCGAGCTGCAGCGCCAGCGGCTGCTCTTCGGCGGAGTAGCGCAGCAGACGGGCGCGATCGCCGTGGACGATCGCGGCCGCCGTGATCATCTCGGTGTAGAGCAGCGCCCGCGGCGAGAAGCCGCGCAGAAAATAGCGGCAGTGCCGATCGGTCCAGTCCATCATCGGTGCGACTGACACCCTGCGATCGATCGTAGCGGCTGATTTCTCGGCGGAAATGCCTATTTTTGTAGCGGTTTCCACGTGCGGCATTTTTGGGCTATTTCTGCGTATTCCGGGGAGTTTAGCAGTTGCAGAGGCGACATATAGGCGACAAGAATGCTGTGTCGCCTCTGAGGGTACCGTGGCCTATATCCGAGTTCGCAAGCAATCTGACGGAACCACGCGGTATACAGCCGTGATTCGGCTCCGTATTGGAAAGGCGATCGTTCACCACGCCGGAGGCGTGGGCGATCGTCCAGGCACAGCCGCAGACCACAGAGTACATCTTCCCGTATGACCCCAAGAGCGTGGGGACCGCCTTCACGCGCGCCTGCCACGTGCTCGGGATCAAGGATCTGCGTTTCCACGATCTGCGGCACGAAGCCACCAGCCGCCTGTTCGAGCGTGGCTATCAGATTCACGAGGTCGCGCAGTTCACGCTCCATGAGTCCTGGAACGAGCTTAAGCGCTACACGAATCTCCGGCCGGAGAATATGCGCGAGATCCCGCCGGCCCGCATGAGCCCACCCGCCGGCGATCACAGGACGGCCCAAACTGCCGTTACCTCGCCCATGCACACCGCAAGCCGATCTGCTCGGCGCGGCCGGCGGCATCCATTAGAAAGGGCTTCTTCTGTTCGCCAGGCTTGAACTCGCGGCCGCTGTTGCTTTTGTAGACAACACCTAGGAGTGTTGCTAATGTGAGCAACACACTGACGAAATTGCTACTGCGCGAGCGCCTAGTGCTGAGCCAGAGAGCCTTCGTGGAGATCGTGATCTGGAGGCTGCCGGCAGCCTCGCGCGGCAGCGAACATGGCTTCAAGTATCGCCTGGCGTACGTGGCCAACGGGCGCTGCGTGCTGCGGTTCGACAACGAGGCCGGCAAGGGTGACCACATGCATGTCGAGGAGATCGAGGTCCCCTACGCTTTCACCGACCTGCAGGCGCTGCAAGCAGATTTCTGGCGGGCGGTCGGCCGGCGGAGGAGAGGCAAGTGAACACGGTGACGATCGGAGTGTCCTCGATAAAGAACGCGCAGCGGCGAACCGCCGATGCTCTGCGGGGCAAGCGCCAGGGCGCCTATATCTCGTTTGCCTCGGAGGATCTGCTCTGGAAGACCCTCACGCCAAAGCGCTGGGCCCTGCTCAAAATCATGGCGGGCCAGGGTGCGCTGGCGATTCGCGAGGTCGCGCGGCGCGCCGGCCGCGACGTGCGCGCCGTACACAGCGATATCCATACGCTGCTCAGGTCGGGGGTACTCGATCGCGAGGATGATGGCCGGGTGAAGTTCGCCTACGACGCGATCCACGTCGATTTCATCCTGCGCGCCGCGGCTTAGCGCCGACGCTCGCCATTACCGCGCCTTTTCACGCCGTTCATCGATCAGCTCGGCGAGATCGGCGGCGCTCACCAGCCAGGGCGACTTCTGTCCGCCAAGCCTGAAGGCCCGGCAGGGCAACACTTTGCCCGGTGCGCGGCGGCGCGCCTCCTCGAAACTCAGGCCGAAGTACTTGGGCGCGACGCGCTCCAGCGGAATATTGGCCTCACCGAATTCGGCCAGCAATCCAAAGTATGTGCTGTTCACGATGCCGTCTCTTGCAGCGACACGAATGCGCGACAAAGGGTGAAACTCGCAGCCTGCTGGTGCGAGATAAAAGAGCCGGTCTGTCGAGGTCGCATCAGCGGCTTATCCCTGGCTGCTCGCGTTCTCGAGGCGCGGCGACTTGCGCGATCACGGCGCGTGCCATTCGCTCATTGTCAGTCAACGGCGGAGGCATCTGGCTAATGAATTTCCAGACTTGCTCGGCTAATTTCCACTCGCCTTGGGCGACCAGGGTGTCCGCTACCGTCCGCCAGCCATCGGCAACAACCGCCCGGGTTTCGAGTAGCTTCATCTTGCCGGATTCTGCCGGCAGGCCTCCGCGCTGTAATTGGCTCACGACGTGTTCGACGCGCTGCCGCATTCGGATCGACATGCGCCGGCGGGCGGCGCGGTAAATACCGTCGAGCAACGGGGTACGGCTCTCTCCGCGCACTGCACGCTCGGTCGCATTGGCCGCAATGCCCTGGGCGCGTAAATGGTGCGCGAATTGCCGGCGCCAGTCTCGCAGCGTCGCTTTACGGATATTGAGCCGTTCCCCGTGCTCGCTCATCGCCTTGATCGCCAGATGCACATGCGGATGCTTCTGGTCCGTATGCAACACCAGGGCGTAGCGGTGCTTGAAGGCGAATTGCTCGCGTGCGAACGCCCGGCTTGCCGCCAGTAGTTTCGACGGAGACGTCCCGGCCGGCATGGAAAGCACGACGTTGTGGATAAGCTTTGCGGGCCTTCGCCCCGGCCTGCCGCTATAGGGGCCTCGAACCTGCGCGGCCGCCGCATCGAGATCCCAGTCAGCCGCAAGATCGGTTGCGACCTCGCTGCCCTTGAGAATGTCTCCCGAGTCAGTTTCGACGTCGAGCTCGCCGTGGCGGTCGATGTAGTGCAGGTGGGCGACGACGGCACCTTTGGTCTTGCCGCCGCCGGAGACCTTCACCATGACCTCGGGCACCCTACCAACGGTGCGGGCGATGTGCTCGATCTCGGGCGCCGATAGCCGCGCATCCCGCCCTGGTCCTCGCCGCGCGTAACCGGCCAGGTCCAGGAGCGGGTGGCCTCCTCCGTTTTGCAGATTAAAGGGGCGTCGGGGCATGGCCAGCCTCCCAGCTCAGCGTGTTGGTGCGAATAAGGGCCCGGACGTGGTCACGGAGCGCTTCACAAGCCGAGAGCAGGGCTCGCAGGTCCTCTCTTGTCACCGCGCCTGCAAGGGCTCCCTGTTGGGCGGTACGGGCGATCATGTTTAGGTTCCGACCGATGGCGTTCAGCGCGTTGACGGAGCGGCCCAGGAGGACGCGCTCCTGGTCCGGCAGGGGAGCCAGCGAGCGCAGGTGCGCCCGCGCGAGAACTGACAGGTAGGTGGCGGGCGGCATGCCCCTTGCGGCGGCGCGTTCGCACAACAACAGGCGGTCGCCGGCCCGGAGGCGGATAGTCAGGCGCGCGTCGCGCAAATCTGCGGGCGGGGGCAACACTGTCGCCTCATCGCCGGCAGCCAAGGCCAACAGCTGCTCGATGACGCGCCTGAGAAGCGCGGACTCGGACACGCCCTGCTTGGTCGCGATGGCGCGAAAGCGCTGCTTGCTCTCTGCGGTGATCCAGGTCGAGACATGTGTATTGCCGCTGCGCATGCAGCACATTTGTATCAAATAGCCGCCGAATGGCTATCCTGCCATTCACTCAAAATTCAGCGAAAGCGGACATGCGATCCGCACGCTGGGCGGCCTACCGTGAGGCTGCGGCAAAGCAAAAAATGGCGCTGTACGCTCGACCTGCCGGAACCCGTGATCTTGCCGAATTGTGTGCCACGACGAGGCGCTACCGGCGAAGCGGTGCTATGCAGTAGTTACTCGGCACTTTCGACGCCTGATTGAAGTGAGACCATGTTCAAACGAGGGCTTCCACCAAAGTCACCTTGGCGCTCGTTGCAACAACGAGAGTGGCTCGTCTTCCTGCTCTGGCTTGGCTATATCCCAGGCGTGCTTATTCTGGGTTACCCGTTGTCCCGAGTGTTCGACTCAGAAACTCCATTCATAATTGTCGGGCTCACTTGGATGGGGGCATTCGCCATCGCAGGTATCGCGCTGAGTTCGTTTCGATGTCCTCGCTGCGGCAAGCCCTACTTTCGCAAATGGTGGTTCAATAATCCATTGGCTCGAAAGTGTGTGCATTGCGCTTTCCCACTCTGGTCCGAGGTAGAACATCGCCAGCAAGCGCTACAGACGCGGAACACTCCCTAAAATGGCGGTGAAACGGGACTGCCATGAACTCTGCGCCGCACGGAAATTGATCCCTGCGAGCGCGGCCATATTTGTCTTCGAGCTCTGAGATTTAAGGTATCCCGTCATGCAGAAGCCTCAGTTCCTCGCCGCAATCCGTAGCTATCAGCGCTGGGCGCTGCTAAGCGTATATGGGCTCTTCGCGTGTTTTTGGCTAGTCACGTTCGTGGTAGTACCTGCAGGGCTGCGCCATGTTCCGGAAACGATCCTCAAATCGCAGTCGGCGCGCCTGGTGCTTTTCTATGCGGGCTGCGTCGCCCTGCTCGCCGGCTTATTCCTTGTCCAGTCAAAGCTGCTGCCTCGCTTGGCCAGAAAGTGTTCATTAGTTTGTCCATCGTGTCACAGACCATTTAGCCCAAGGGCATTCGCAGAACTTGGCTACTCGGGCAAATGTGATAAGTGCGGTGGCCAAGTATTCGACCGCGAGGCGTCGGCAATGCCAGGCTCGGCGCCATTGAGCCGGATCGCAAAGGCCCAGTTCCTTACGGCAATTCACGGCTATCGGCGTGATATCGAGCAGAAATCGAAACAAGTCGCCGCGATTGCATTGATCCCAAGTGCGGTTGGGCTGGGCATCATGTTCGCGCTGCCTCGGGAGCAAACAGGTCTCCGCAGAATGCTTCTCGGCGTACTCGTCATTGGCGGCCTGTTGGCGGGCTTAGCCTATTCACTCTTTGCCAAAAGGCGCGCGGCATTGCACTTTGGCTTGGCGTGCCCAAGTTGTCGGAAGCCATTCAACGGCCAGGAATTGAGAGATCTCGGCTATACGGACACCTGTGCGAAATGTGGGGGCCATGTCTTCGACTAGCACGATGATCAATCAGCCCTGAACTCCTCAGACGCATCAGCCCCGTCACCTACTGCTTCAATGTCACAGAGCGATAGGAAGCCATCGGAACGACGTGCGCGATCGACCCATGGCTCTCCCCTTGCGCCTCGCCGGGTCTCCAACGCTTCGAGGCGCCGACGGTAAAATTATTGCGCTTGAGGAGACGTAAAGGAGACACGGCATACACCAACGCGCCAAGCTCTTGATTGACAAACGGCTTCGCGGGCAGTCGGTCCACTCCATCATCGGCGCCACACTGACGCGGCGGTCGATATCGGCCATCGTTATCACCAGATTCAAAACTCCCGGGGTGGCGAGCCACGCGCCATGCAAGTGCGACTCTTCACATCGATAACAGCGGCAGCGGCGCTGCAGCTTTTGTAAATATCACAAAAGCGCAGTAATTCTGCCCCTTCGCACGACTGCCGATTGAAAATTATTTCGCCGGACAACTACAGGCTCGCGCGCATGATTGTTTGACGCCATCCATCGCCGCTAGCGCGTATCATGGCGCGGCAACGATGAATCTGCTCGCCTACAGCCCTCACGACTGGTAGCGCAGCTATGATGGCTGAGTCCTTGAGCATGCGGCGCTATGCGCGGCTGATTTTCGTGCCAGTGGTGTTGGCCCTGATCGGCGTGTGGGCACTGTTGTTCAATCTCAGCCTGAGCGAACGCCGCGCCACACTCGATCGGGTGCAGAGCCAGCTTGGCTTCACCGTGGCGACCCTGGCCGACTTCAATGCGCTCGCGCAACTCAGTCACGGCGGCGGCGACAACGATACCAACGCCAGTCGCACGGCCGCGATCTGGCGCGCGCTGCTGCAATATCCAAGCGCGAGCATCTGGGTGGAAGATCATGGAGTCCTGAGTGCCGGTCAACCGCCGCAGGGCGATCGCGCCGGCATGATCCTGGTTGAAGAGCGCCGCGGCGACTGGGCGGTGCACGCGGCGCTGCCGCGCAAGGACGCCCTGGCGGACTGGCAGCGCGGCGTTTGGCAGCGCGGCATCATCAGCGCGCTGATCAGCCTCGCCTTCCTGACCGTCACCGGCTATCTATCCGGGGCATTGCGCGCGCGCAGCGACGCGGAACGTGATCGGGCCGCGGAGCAGGAGCGCGGGCTGCAGCTCGCGCAGTATCGCTTGCAGCTCGAAGAAACCGTCGCGCGCCGCACGGCCGAACTGCAACAGAGCAATACCCTGCTCGAAAAGGAGTTGCACGACCGTACCGCCGCCGAGGCCGCATTGCGCGAGCACGATGCGCTGCTCAATGTCGTAACCAAAAGCGCCGCGGAGCTGCTGGGCTCGCAGCACGAAGATGCCATCATGCCGGTGCTGGAACTGATCGGTCAGACGGTGGCGGTCAGCCGCGTGCAGCTGTGTTCGTTCATCACCGATGCTGCCGGCCACACCCGTTCACGCGTGCGTTACGAGTGGTGCGCACCCGGGATCGAGCCGGTCATCGACAACCGCATCCTGCAGGAAATCGACCTGACCGTGCACCTGCCACGCGCCACCCAACCGATTGCCGGCGGCAGCCCGACGACCTTCTTTCTGGATGACATTTCCGGTACTTATCGCGGCCTGTTCGCGGCAGTGAAGATGCGCTCGTTCCTGCAGCTGATGGTCACGGTGAACAATCAGCTCTGGGGCAGCCTCAATTTCATCGATTCCTCGGACACGCGGCGCGAGTGGAGCTGGGCGGAAACCGATACGCTCAAGACTCTGGCCGGCCTGATGGGCGCCGCCATCGGGCGCGCACTGCAGATCAAGCTGCTCGCCGACGCCAACACCATCGTGCAGAACAGCCCGACCATCCTGTATCGGCTGCGCGGCGAGCCTTCATTCCCGCTCAGCTATATCTCGCACAACATCACCAAGTACGGGCACGACCCGCAGGCACTGCTGGAGTCGCATAAGTGGATCGACATGCTGGTCGCCCCCGAGGACGCGCCGGCGGTCGCAGCGGCGATGTCGAGCATACTGAAGAAGGATGCGACCGGCGCCTCGATCGAATTCCGGCTGCGTACCGGTCAGGGCGGATGGCGCTGGGTGGAGAATCGTTACACACCGGTGCGCGACGCCGACGGCCGCCTGATCGAGGTCGAAGGCATCATCATCGACATTACGGAGCGCAAAGCGGCCGAGGAGAAGCTCACACTGCTCGCCCGCACCGACGCGCTGACCGGTCTCGCCAATCGCGCGACCTTTGTCGAGCGCCTGCAGCTGGCCTACGCCGCTACCCGACGCGGCGCCAAATCATTTGCGGTGTTTTATATCGATGTCGACCATTTCAAGCCGGTCAACGACAACTTCGGCCATGCCACCGGTGATCTGCTGCTGTGCGAGGTTGCCCGCAGACTGCGTGGCCAGGTGCGCGAGACCGACCTGGTGGCGCGCCTGGGCGGCGACGAATTCGCGCTGCTGCAGCTCGAGATGACCGATCCGGCCAGTGCCGGCACGCTGGCGGAAAAGCTACGCGCCGCGCTGGCCAAGCCGTATTTCGTCGCCGGCCACGACGTGCAGGTATCGGCCAGCATCGGTATCTGCCCGTACGCCCAAGGCATAGCGGACGCCGAAACCATGATGTCGCAGGCCGACCTGGCGCTCTATCGCTCCAAGGACGAAGGACGCAACCAATACCATTTTCACAGCGCCGAACTCGATCACGAGGTGCAGGAGCGCATGCAGCTCGGCGAGGAACTCAAGCAGGCCCTGGATCACGGCCAGCTGATATTGCATTACCAGCCGCAGGTCGAGGTTGTTTCCGGTCGCATCGTGGGCATGGAAGCTCTGCTGCGCTGGAACCACCCGCGCCGTGGGCTGCTGTTGCCGAAGGAGTTCCTGGCGGTCGCCGAACGATCCGGCATCATGATGCGTCTGGGCCGCTGGGTACTCAACCAGGCCTGCCATCAGATGAAGCTCTGGAGCGACGCCGGCATCGCCCCGCCGCAGATTGCAATCAATCTGAGCGTGGCGCAGCTCACCAGCAGTCCCGAGCTGATCGCGGACGTGCGCGACATCACCTCGCAGTGGGGCCTGGCGCCCTCGGTCCTGGAGTTCGACGTCACCGAAGCCGCGCTCGGACAGGTGACTCTGGCGTTCAATGACGCGCTGGGTCGGCTGCGGGAGGTCGGCGCCCGGGTGGCGATCGACGATTTCGGCACGGAATATTCCTCCTTCACCTATCCACGTGCCTACGGCGTCAGCCATCTGAAGATCGCCCGCGATTACATTGCAAGAGCGGTCGATCGCCCCGATGTCGCAGCGACCGTGCGCGCCATCATCCATCTGGCCCGCGAGCTCGGCATCGGCGTCATCGCCGAAGGTGTCGAGACCGAGCAGCAGCGCAACCTGTTGGTGACGACCGGCGCCAACACCAAGGCACAGGGTAATTTCTTCAGCGTCGCGGTTGACGCTCAGCATGCGGGCGACATGCTGCGTGCCGGCACGGTGCTCCCGGCGAGCGATGCCGCGGCCGAGGCTCCGACGGCTGCGGCATTGGTCAGCGTCGACGGCAGGTGACGATGCGCCCCAAAGCCTGGGCGCTGCTCGCATCGATCGCGCTATTCGCGCTTCCCACTGCCGCCGAGGTCAGCGACACGACGCTGTTGATCGCAGCCCGGGCATTGAGCTTTCTGCAGCACCCGCTGCAGGGCGAAGTCGTCGTCGGCATCGTGTATCAGCCGGGTAGCCCGCAATCGGCGCTCGAGGCCCGCCAGCTCGACGCGATGATGGAGGATGGCTTTCGGGCCGGTACGCTGGTGCTGCGATCCCGCCTCGTCAGGCTCGACGAGCTCGCGAGCAGCAACGTCGGCCTGTATTTCCTGACCTCCGACCTCGGTGCCGCCGCCGCGGCACTCGCGCAGTTGAATCGCAGCCGCCATGTCCCCTGCGTCACCACCGATATCGCCCAGGTAAGGGATGGCAACTGCGCCATGGGAGTGCGCGCGCAGCCCAGGGTGGAGATTCTCGTCAACCGCGCCGCCGCTGCGGCCTCCGGCATGACTTTCTCCGAGGCGTTTCGCGTCATGATCACCGAACTATAGGTACCGCCATGCCACTCCCGCCATCGCGGTATCTGCCGCTGCTGTTGCCGGTCGTGCTGTGCGCCCACGGTATGGCGCAGGCGCAATCAATCGACTACGGCGCGCTCGAACGGCTGTTTCAGGAACCCGTCACCACCAGCGCCACGGGTTCACCGCAGCGGGTGACCGATGTGCCGGCGAGCATGGTGATCGTCACGGCCGAGGATATCCGCCGCTCCGGCGCCTATGACCTGCCCGGGGTACTGAGCCACGTCGCCGGCGTGGACTTCCAGCAGTGGACCGACGATCAGGCCGAAATCAGCGTGCGCGGCTACGACCAGCCGTATTCGCAGCGCGTGCTGGTGCTGATTAATGGCCGCCAGGTGTATGCCGACGATTACAACTTCACGCCCTGGAGCTCACTGCCGGTCGAGCTGGGCGAGATCCGCCAGATCGAGATCGTCAAAGGCCCGGGCAGTGCCCTGTTCGGCTTCGGCGCCGTGGGCGGTGTCATCAACATCGTGACCTACGATCCGCTCTACGACGACATCGATTCGGCCGCTGTGAGTGCAGGCAGCCAGCAACTCGTGCAGGGTTCAGCCATCGCGACCTTGCCGCTCGGCCAGATCGGTGGCGTGCGCATCTCCGGCGGTGCGCGTTCCAATCAGGATTTCCCCAATGCATCCTCTGAATCCGCGGCCGCCGACAGCGATCTGATCGGCCACATCAACCAGCGGCGCGATGCCAATCTGGACGGCGCCGCGCGCCTGAACGACAGTACCTCGCTGCGGGTCGAGGCCAGCACGACCGAAGTACGGCAGAACGAGTACAACCCGGTCTATGAATACGATTTCGAGCGCTTCGAGACCGATTCGGTCAAGGCCCAGCTGAGCTCCGACGGCAGCTACGGACTACTGCAGCTCACGGCCTACGCCAATCGCATCAATCTGGCCAGCGATCAGGGCGTGTTGGGCGCACCGGTGGATTACACCGACCGCATGACGGTGCTGCAGTGCGAGGACGTGTTCAAGCTCGGCGTCAGTCACACCTTCCGCGCAGCGCTCGAATACCGCCACGAATCGACCAACACCTCGCCGATCAGCGGAGCCGACGTGTTCTACAATGTCATTTCAGCCAGTGGCATGTGGAGCTGGCAACTGGGCCCGAGCCTGACGCTCACCAACGCAGTGCGCCTCGACGCGCTGACACTCGGCCGTAACGGCTCCTCGCCGCTCGGCTATCCGTTCATTAACAGTGACTGGGATCGGGCGCGGCAGGTGCCGAGCTATAACAGCGGCCTGGTCTGGCGGCTGGACGATAACGACACGCTGCGGCTACTGGCGGCGCGCGGGACTCTGCTGCCCAATCTGGTGGAGCTGGGCGCGTTGCTGTATCGGATCCCGGGATTCGGGGGCACAGGCATACCGACGCTGGCGCCGACAGTGGTCGATAACTACGAGTTTGACTGGGATCGGCAGCTGCCGCAGTTCGGCGCCCAGCTGCGCACCTCGGTGTTCTACCAGCTCACCGATAACATGATTTCCCTGTCCGGCGGGATCGCGGTTGGCCCCGGTGCGCTCTACTTTACGCCGACCGCCATCGGCGATTCGAGTGCGCTCGGCGGCTCGATTTCTCTCGACGGGCACTTTCTCGAGCACTGGCGCTGGGGTGCCAGTCTGCGCCTGGAACGGATCAGCGAAAGCTTTGGTCCCAGCGCCGCCGCCGCCGTCGGCCAGGTCGATCCGCGCAATGAGACGCCGACCCGACTGGTCAAGCTCAACATCGGCTGGAGCCAGGGCCGATGGGAAAACGATGTCTATCTGGCATACCAGTCACAAACGGCCGGAGTGGATTACAACGGCTTCGTGGGCACATCGGTCATCGTGCCGGCCTACAGCGCGGTCGATGCGCGCCTCGGCTACAAGCTGAACACCCATCTGACGCTGGCGGTTTCGGGGCAGAATCTGCTGCACGCGCGCCAGGTGCAGACCTCGGGTGAGCCGGTGCAGCGCCGCCTGCTCGCGACCGTCAGCGCCGGTTTCTGACTGACGCCGGCCTTGAGGCCGGGGCCTTCAGGCTACGGCGACGCCGCCGAAGCCATGGACGCTGGCTGCCGTCAGCGTGTCGATAGGCGCGGGTTTGGCGACGAAATAGCCCTGCGCAAACTGCACCCCCAGGCGCTTGAGTTCCGCGAACACGGCGGCCGACTCGACTTTCTCCGCAATGGTGGCTATGCCGAGTGCGCGCCCGACGCGGCTGATGGCCTCGACCATGCTGCGGTCCACGACGTCGGTGGTGACGCTGCCGATGAACTGGCCATCGATCTTCAGGAAGTCCACCGGCAGCGTCTTGAGGTAATGAAAGGACGACAGGCCGCTGCCAAAGTCATCGAGCGCGAAGCGGCAGCCGCGCTTGCGCAGCTCGTGCATGAAGGAGACGGCCTGCGTCATGCTGGTGATGACCGCGGTTTCGGTGATCTCGAAGCACAGGCCGCGCGCGATGCGCGGATCCTCGACCAGCGACAGGACGAAGTCGAGGAAGCTGCGATCGCTGAGCGAGGTCCCGGACAGGTTCAGTGCGAATAAAAACGGCGGCTCATCGCCGCTGGCGTGCTGCTGCAGCGCCTGCACCGCGCGGCGCACCACCCAGCGGTCAATCGAGGACACCAGGTTGTAGCGCTCGGCCGCCGGAATAAACTCCTCCGGCATCACCAGTTCGCCATCATCCCCGCGCAGCCGCACCAGCAGCTCGCAGGCCGCCGGTAATATCGGCGCCTCGCAGCCGGTGGCGACGATCGGCTGGTAGTGCAATTCCAGGCGGCCCTCGTCCACCGCCCGGGTGACGCGGCTCACCCAGTACATCTCACGGTGCCGGCCCGAGACCTCGCTGGAATTGTAAAGGTGGACGCGGTTGCGGCCCGAATCCTTGGCGGCGTAGCAGGCGATGTCGGCGGCGCTGAGCAGACTGGCGACACTGGCGGTTTCGCGGGTGATCTCCACCACACCGATGCTGGCGCCGATGCTGCTGGTGGTCTCCTCCCACGAGAAGCGGTAATCGAGAATCGCCTGGCGGATGTTCTCGGCCATGCGTGCCGCCTGCTCGGCATTGCAGTGCTGTATCAGGATGCCGAATTCGTCGCCGCCCAGGCGCGCGATGGTATCGGCCGTGCGCACGTGCGCCTGCAGCAGGCCGGTAACGTCGCGCAGCAGCCGGTCGCCGGCCGAGTGACCGCAGGTATCGTTGACGACCTTGAACTGATCCAGGTCGACGTACAGCAGTGCATGCGGACCCTGTCCGTCCTGCGCACCCTGCAGCGCGTGCGCCAGCCGGTTATCGAACTCGCGCCGGTTGATCAGTCCGGTCAGTGCGTCGTGACTGGCCTGGTACGACAGCGCGCGCTTGAGCCGGCGCTCCTTGGTCACGTCGCGGAACACCACCACGGCACCGACGATCTCCCCATTACGGTCGCGGATCGGCGCCGCCGAGTCCTCGATCTCGATTTCTTTGCCGAGCCGGTTCTGCAGCACACTGTGCTCGGCGAAATGCACCAGCTGTCCCTCGCGCAGGCAGCGCACCAGCGGATTCTCCAGCTCGCGATGCGTCAGCTGATCGAGCAGACGCAACACGGTGCCGAGCTTCTCGCCGCGCGCCTCCTGGCTGCGCCAACCGGAGAGCTGCTCAGCCACCGGATTCATGTAGTCGATGCGGCCGTCGCGATCGGTGGTGATCACCGCTTCGCCGATCGATTGCAACGTCACCTGCGCGCGTTCCTTCTCGGCGAACATCGCCTGCTCCGCACGCTTGCGGGCAGTGATGTTGGCCATCGTGCCCTCGTAGGCGATGATGCGCTGTTCATCGTCGCGCACGATGCGCGCGCTCTCCAGCACCACGACCGGCGAGCCGTCGCGACAATGCAGCACGAACTCGGCGTTGTGAATCTCCCCGAGCCGCTCCAGCGCGAGCTCGAACTCGGCGCGCTCCGACGGATTGCGGTACAGCATCGCGATACCCGACAGCGCGTAGATTTCCTCGGCGCTGCCATAGCCAAGCATCTTGACGAACGCCGGATTGACTTCGAGCAGCCGGCCATCCGGTGCGCATTGGTAGACACCCTCGAGCACCCGCTCGTAGAGCCGGCGGAACTTGGTCTCGCTCGCGCGCAGTGCCTCCTCGCCGCGGCGGCGTTCGATGGCGATGGCGGCGAGCCGCGCGGCGTGCACCATCAGGTCCAGGTCGGCGGGCTGCGGCGTGCCGGCCAGCGGCCGATAGACGGTTACCGCCCCGAGTACGCGGCCGCTTGCAGACTTGATGGGCACGGCCCACGCCGCCCTGAAGCCGGCCTCGAGCGCCAGCTCGCGCCGTCGCTGCCAGAAGGCATCGCGCTCGATGTCCCCGACGATCACCTGGCGCCCCAGATAGACCGCCGCGGCGCTCGAGCCGTTGCGGATGTCGATCGGCAGGCGCTCCTCGACCGCGCGCCAGCGCGCCGGCATGCGCTTGCCCACCAGTTCGACGAAGCTCTGCCCATCGGGACCCAGCCGGCTGACCGCGGCGGTGAAACTGCCGTTGATGGATTCGATCAGCTCGACGATCGAATCGAGCACTTCGGACAGGGCGGCGTCGGCGGCGATGCGTTCGAATACATCACGCTCGCCGGCGGTTATCTTCTCGGCGCGGCGCCGCGCCGTGATATCGGTGATGCTCGCGCGCAGCAGGCCGCTGGCCCCCGGCAGCGCCATTAGGCGCATTTCGGTTTCGACCTGATCACCGTGGGAGTTGCGGTGCAGCCATTCGAACACCTGCGGCTCGCCGGCGGCGGCGCGTTCGCACCGGCTGGCGAACAGTTGCGCCGCATCGGCGCCCTGCGCCTGCACTGGCGCCGAAAGATCCAGCGGCTTTAACTCCGGCAGCCGCTCGCGGCTGACACCGAAAAACCGCAATGCATTTTCGTTCGCATCGACATAATGCCCGGACGCCCGGTCCAGCAGCACGATCAGTTCGGGCGCGCTCTCCACCAGCGTGCGATAGCGCGCCTCGCTGTCGCGCAACGCCTGCTCGGCGCGCGCGCGGTCGCTGGTATCGCGCAGGCAGATCACGTAGACGTCGCGGTGCTCGATGCGCACGCGGCTGGCGATCAGTTCGGCCGGAAACAGGTGCCCGTCCTTATGCCGGGCATGGAACTCGCGCGGACGCAGGTCGCCGCGGTCCGCCTCGACCCGCGCGGCCAGCGACTCCAGCCCCTCCTCAACCGAGCCGCGCGCCGCCAGCTCCGGCAGCAGACGCGCGATCGGTCGTCCGATGACCTCCGAGCGCGAATAGCCGAACACGCGCTCGCCGGTCGGATTGAATATCTTTACCGACCCGTCCACGGCGACGGTGATGACCACGTCCTTGATGTGATCGAGGATCGCCTGCAGATGTCCGGCGTCCGCACCCGCCAGACCCTCGCCAAAGGAGCGCGCCTCGTCCGCGAGCAGCTGCATCGAGCGCACGATGCCGCGGCGCTCATCGTCGAGCTGTTCGTAGTAGGCGCTGATCAGCGGCAGCAGCTGCGAGAGTTCCAGCGAGCCGGCGGCCGCCAGGCGCGCCCGTTCCAACTGCTCATACAGCCGCGGATGCAGCTCCGGGATGGCCGACACGTGTTCACGTCGCGGCACCGGCTGCAGGGTCGGGTCGGCCTCGAACGCCACGGAGTCGTGTGACATAACCTACGGTACGGCAGAGCTGAATGCATCATACGAAGCGGCTCCGTCGCCCCGTGTGAAGCAGTAGCGATTTCTGCTAGGGCGAGCGCGGCGGGGAGGGGTTGTCGCCGGCGATCAGTGGGATCGAGTAGCTGCGTGCGAGCGAGCTGCCGTTCAGGTCCACCACCACCGTGGCGGTGAGACTCAGAACGCCGGGTTGCTGCGGCACCACGCTCAGCGCCTGCTCGATGACCACGCCGGCATCCGGCCCGTTGACGTCGAGGCTGTGCTCGCCCTGCAGCTGCAGGCCGTCGCCGGGCTGGAATGAGGCATGGATATGACTGATGCTGACGTCGGCTGCCGGAATCAGCGCTACGTCCACCTGCAGTGGAGTTCCGACCACCGGGCGGGCTGCAATCCGGAATTTCATGCTGATCGGAGTGGCGGAATGGGCCGAGCTGACCGCTGCCACCATGTCCGGATCGAGCGCAGCGCCGGATTTATTTCCCTGATTCGCATCCCGGTTCTGCTGCGACTGGCCGGCGCCGCCGGCCTTGTGCGCCCCCTGCCCGCAGGCGAGCAGCATCGCAGCCACGGCTACGGTAGCAAGAGCCCGGGAACTCCAGACCATGTGCGTCACTTTCACCGCCGCCCTCCCAACCGCCGGCGACATTATCACAGGTTCCCGGCCAACAGCGGCGGCTCCTCGAGCGCCTGGCACTGCTGCATCAGGTCCCCGACGTAACCTTCCCAGAAGCGCGCCTCGGCCGCCCATGGAAAGGCGCGCGGAAAGGCGGGATCGGTCCAGCGCTCGGCGACCCAGGCCGCATGATTGAGCATGCGCACCGCGCGCAGCGGCTCCACCAGCCGCAGCTCGCGAAATTCCACTGCGCCGAACTGCCCATAGCCCTCGATGATCTCGGCCCATTGCCCCTGCTGCTCATCGGCATTGCCTGACAGGAACATCCACAGATCCTGCATGCGCGGCCCGTTGACGCAATCGTCGAAATCCACCAGCAGCGGGCCGCGCGGTTGCCACAGGATGTTGCCGAGATGGCAATCACCGTGCAGACGGATCAGCGCGAGCGGCGCGGCAGCGGCGAACGCCGCCTCAATGCCGCTCACCAGCGTGGCGCTGACTTCGCCGTAGCGCTGCCGCATGTGCTCGGGCAGCAGCGGTGAGCGCAGCAGGCTCGCGCGCGCCTGCGCACCAAGCAAGGAGCGCTCCATGGTCGGCCGGAACTGAAATCGCCGCCGCGCGCCCACCGCATGTATGCGCGCCAAGGTGCGGCCGAGCAGCTCGCGCGCACCGGCCTGATCCAGTTCCGGCGCGGTACCGGCGCACAGCGGAAATGCCGCCAGGCGAAACTCACGGTGCCGGTGCAGCGTGGTGCCGGCCAGTATCAGCGGCGGCGCCACCGGAATCTCCTGCCCCGCCAGTTCCGCGGCGAACGCATGCTCCTCGAGGATCTGCGGGTCCGACCAGCGGCCGGCACGATAGAACTTCAGCACCACCGGCTCGGCATCGATGCGGCCGACTCGATAGACCCGATTTTCATAGCTGTTGAGAGCGAACAGGCGCCCGTCGGGCGCCAGCCCCAGCGCCTCGGCGGCGTCCAGCACCGCATCCGGAGTCAGCGCGGCAAACGGCGTACTGGCCTTGGGGGGCGCGTCAGCGGCCGCGGCACCCGGCGGCATCGGCGCCGCGGCGCCGCGCTTGCCGGATGCACGGCGGCCGGTACGCTTCGCGCTCATATCTGGCCACGCGCGCTGTTGATTGCCGCTATCATTTCCGACCCGCTCGAGCTGTCTGTGGCGAGGTGTCGACGCCGTGTCTCAAAATGCGATCCTGATTACCGGCGGCGCCGGCTACATCGGCAGCCACGTGCTGCTGCAGCTGCAATCCCGCGGCGAGCGTGTGGTTGCCATCGATAATCTCTATACCGGCTTTCGCCAGGCGGTGGGCACGGCGCCGCTGGTCATCGGTGACGCCGGCGACCGCGAGCTGGTCGCGGCCGTCCTGCGTGAACACGGGGTCGACACCGTTATGCACTTCGCCGCCAATACGATCGTACCGGAATCGGTACGCGAACCACTCAAATACTACGGCAACAACACCTGCACCACGCGTAACCTGCTCGAGACCTGCATGCGCCACGGCGTACGCCGCCTGGTGTTCTCATCCACGGCGGCAGTCTACGGTATCCCGGCCGGCGGCATCGCCGACGAAGACATGCCGCCGGCTCCGGTCAATCCCTACGGCAGTTCCAAGCTCGTGTCGGAATGGATGTTGCGTGACCTGGCCGCCGCCGGCGATTTTCGCTATGTCAGCCTGCGCTACTTCAATGTTGCGGGCTCGGACCCGCAAGGGCGCATCGGGCAGTCCACGCGCGCCGCCACGCTGCTGATCAAAGTCGCCTGCGAAGCCGTCGTCGGCAAGCGGCCGCACGTATCGATCTACGGCACCGACTACGACACGCCCGATGGCACCGGGGTGCGCGACTACGTGCACGTCGAGGACGTGGCACGCGCGCATGTCGATGCCCTCGACTATCTGCGGCGCGGAGGCGCGGCGGCGGTGTTCAACTGCGGCTACAGTCACGGCTACAGCGTGCGCGAGGTACTCGCGAGCGTGCAGCGCATCGCCGGCCGCAGCGTGGCCATCAGGGAGGAGCCACGGCGCGCCGGCGACCCGCCCACGTTGATCGCCCGGGCCAGCCGCATCCGCTCACAGCTGGGATGGGCGCCGCAGTTCGACAACCTGGACGCGATCGTTGACAGCGCCTTGCGCTGGGAGCAAAAACTGCAGCGTGATCCCTGGTAGCGGCGCGCCGGCCGGTAGCGCGCATTGCCGGTGGTGTGACGGCGGTCGCGACCCGGCTCACAGCACCGCCCCCCCCTAGTGGCATAGAATGATTTGATGGGCTGGCTGCTTCCCAAGTCATTGAATGGATTTCTGCTACTCGGTCTGGGCATCCTGGCCGGCCCCCTGCTGCTTGCAATTCTGCACGCAGCGGTGCAGATGCGCCGCCTGTCGGACACCAGCCAGCAGCTGGTGGTCGACAGCGTTCAGAGCACGCGCCTGGTGCAGGATATGTATGCGCAGATCGCGCTGCTGGAGCGCTCGGCACGCCTCTACCAGGTGCTGGGTGAGCCGACGGTGCGGGCCTCCTTCGGGGAACACGACGCCAAGCTGAGCGCGATCGTCCGCACGCTGCGGCAGCGGCTGCGCGCCTCCGATGCCCCGGGGCAACTGCAGCGCCTGATGGATATGCAGCGGCGCATCGAATCGCTGGTGCTGCCAGCTCCGGCTGCCACCGGTCAGGCGGCGGAACTGGCGCAATCCTTCGTGCTACTGGGGGACCTGGCCAACGGCGTGGCCAATCTGAACAATCAGCAGATCGATGCCGAGTCCGGTGATTTGCGCAACCGGACCGACCAGGCGCAGCGTGAGCTGTTTCTGGAGTCCACGCTGCTGCTGCCGCTGATAGTGATCGTCGTGCTGCTGTTCGCACTGCGCTTGAGCCGGCCGCTGCGCCAGATCGATCGGGCCATCGGCGAGCTCGGGCGCGGCAATTTTTCCAACAGCATCGTCATCAACGGCCCGGTGGATCTCGAGCGGCTCGGGCACCAGCTGGAATGGCTGCGCAACCGGCTGCTGGAACTGGCGCAGGAGCGCAATCGCTTTCTGCGCCATCTGTCGCACGAACTGAAGACCCCGCTCGCCAACATCCGCGAAGGCACTGAGCTGCTGATGGATGGCGCGGTCGGCGAGCTTGAATCGGGCCAGCGCGAGGTCACGGCCATTCTGCGTGACAACGGCATCAAGCTGCAGCGGCTGATCGAGAATCTGCTGAGCTTCAGCGCCTGGCAGAGTAACAGTACCGGGCTCGACGTCACGGAATTTCGGCTGCGGCCGGTCATCAAGCAGGTACTCGAGAACCAACAGCTCACTCTGGTGTCTCAGCGGGTGCGGCTTGATGTGCACGTCGAGGATGTGACGCTGGTGGCCGATAGAGGCAAGATTCGCTTGATCCTGGAGAACCTGCTGTCCAACGCCATCAAGTACTCCCCGCGCGGCGGCGTCATCTATCTGCGCGCCAGCACCAGCGGCGAGCAGCTGGTGCTGGAGGTCGGTGACAGCGGCCCCGGCATTCCGCATGAAGACCGGGCTCGCATCTTCGACGCCTTCTATACCGGTCGCGCGCCCGGCGGCCACGTTCGCGGAACCGGCATCGGCCTGTCGGTGGTCAACGAGTTCGTCAATGTGCATCACGGCACGGTGGAAATCGTCGATGGCGAGGTTCCGGGGGCGCACTTCCGGATCCGCATGCCACTGCGCGTGGCACCGCTGGAAGCGGTGAAGAGGCAGGCCGATGCCGCGTAGCAGCCGCATCGCGGTCCTGGCGCTCATGTTGTGCGGCTGTGCCGGCCTGACGACGCGCCCGCCGCCGCCGCCGCCGCGCAACGAGAGCGTCGAGGAGGATCGCGACGACGCCGCCGCGGTGCTCATGGGCAACACCTTTCAGACCATGCAGCGGCTGTCCCAGGCACCGGAGGCCGAGCAGGCCGAACTCCTGGCGGCCGCCCGCATGAGCTACGAACGCACCCCCCAGGGCGGCGCGCAGCTGCGCTACGCATTGTTACTGGCCACTCCGGGACATCCGGGACGCGACGCGCCGAAGGCACAGGGCCTGCTGCGTCAGCTCGTGGCCCAGCCCGAGACGCTGGTGCCGATCGAACGCGCGGTGGCGCTGATAGAACTCGCGCAGCTCGATCGCGAACTCGGCCTGAAGGCTGACAACGATCGCATACAGAGCGAACTTCAACGTGGCGAGCACGAGCGCGTCGCGGCCGCCGCGCAGCGCCGTCTGCAGGTCGAGATCGACGAAAATGCGAAACTGCGCCGCCAGCTCGAGGATGCGCAGGCCAAGCTCGACGCCATCGCCAATATCGAACGCAATCTGACCGATCGGAAAAACCCGGCCGAGGGAAGCCCAAAGTGAATCAACCGACCAATCGCAAAGCCCGCATCCTGGTGGTCGACGACGATCCGGGACTGCTGCGCCTGCTGACGATTCGCCTGCGTGCCGAACAATATGAAGTCGAGCCGGTGGAGAACGGCGTGCTCGCGCTCGCCGCGGCACTGCGCTTCCGTCCTGATCTGGTGATCTCGGATCTGCGCATGGATGACCTCGACGGCATCGGCCTGCTCAAGGAACTGCAGAGTCGCTGGCCGGGACTCAAGGTCATCCTGCTGACGGCGCACGGCACCATCCCGGATGCGGTGCAGGCCACGCAAATGGGGGCCTTCGGCTTTCTGACCAAGCCGGTCGAGAAGCAGGAACTGCTCGATCAGGTGCAGAAGGCACTCAAGATCTCCGGCTTCGTCGATACCGATCAGGATTGGCGCGCCGATTTCATTACCCGCAGCCCGCTGATGGAGGAAAAGCTGGCCCAGGCGCATATGGTCGCGGGCACCGACGCGCGCGTGCTGATCACCGGCGAGAGCGGCAGCGGCAAGGAACTGCTGGCGCGCGCGATCCATAAGGCGAGCCCGCGCCGCAATCGCCCGTTCGTCTCGATAGATTGCAGCGCCATGGACGAGAACACGCTCGAAAGCGAGTTATTCGGCCACGTCAAGGGAGCATTCAGCGGGGCCACCAGCGAACATCGCGGACTGTTCCAGAGCGCCGAGGGCAGCACGCTGCTGCTCGGCGAGATCGGCGACATGCCGATGCGCCTGCAGGTGCAGCTGTTGCGCGTGCTGCAGGACAATCTGATCCGGCCGATGGGCAGCAACCAGGCCATCGCGACCAATGTGCGCCTGATCTCCTCCACACACAGCGATCTGCAGCGGCTCATTGCCGGAGGGCTGTTCCGCGAGGACCTGTACTATCGCCTGAACATCGTGCACATCGAGATGCCGTCGTTGAACCGGCGGCGCGAAGACATAGCGGTGCTGGTGGCGCATTTCCTGGCCGAGATCACCCGCGCGAGCGGCACCCACAAGATCTACGCGCCCGAAGCGGTAGAACTGCTCGCGACCACCGACTGGCCCGGCAACGTGCGCCAGCTGCAGAACGTCGTGCGGCAGAATGTCGCGCTGTCGCAGACACCGATCATCCCAGTGGAACTGGTGCAGCAGTCGCTCGGCGGCACGCACGGCAGCAAACTGCCCTCGTTCGACGAGGCGCGGGAGGAATTCACGCGCAGCTACCTGTCGCAGATTCTGCAGATCACCAGCGGCAACGTCAGCCAGGCGGCGCGGCTCGCCAAGCGCAACCGCACCGATTTCTACAAACTCCTCGGCCGGCATCAGCTGGTGCCGGACGACTTCAAGGCCCACTAGCCGCAGCGCAGCTTCAGCCGTAGAACGCCGCGATGCGGTCGACCACGTACTGAATCTGCTCCGGCTCGAGCTCGGGGAAGATCGGCAGTGCCAGCACTTCGCGCGCCGCGCTCTCAGTGACGGGAAAGTCGCCGCCGCCATAGCCCAGATAGGCAAAGCACTGCTGCCGGTGCAAGGGCACCGGATAGTAGATCTCGGTGCCAACGCCCTGCTCGCCCAGGAATTGCTTGAGCTCGTCGCGCCGTGGCGCGCGGATCACGTATTGATTCCAGGTATGACGACAGCCGGCAGTCACCGCCGGCGGCTGGATCTGAGCGTTCAATCCAGCACGGCTGAATGCGGCCGCATAGCAGGCCGCATTACGCTGCCGCGCCGCGGTCCAGCTGTCGAGCAGCCGCAGCTTGACCCCGAGCACCGCGGCCTGGATTTCATCGAGCCGGAAATTGCCGCCGATCAGGGCGTGGTAGTACTTGGGCTTGCCGCCGTGCACGCGCAGTACCCGCATGCGCTCGGCGAGCTGCGCGTCCTGGGTGGTGCACATGCCCGCATCGCCGAAGGCGCCGAGATTCTTGGTCGGGAAAAACGACAGGCAGCCGATCTGGCCCATGCTGCCCGCGCGCCGGCCAGCGGCATCATCCGCGCCGATCGCCTGCGCCGCGTCCTCGATGACCAGCAGATCGAACTCGCGGGCCAGCGCCAGCAGCTGCCCCATATCCGCGCACTGGCCGTAGAGGTGCACCGGCATCAGAGCGCGCACCTGCGCGCCGCTGCGGCGGTTGATCAACTTGCCGCCGCGACGCTCGCACTGGCGCTGCAGGAATTCGCGTACCGCTGCCGGATCGATATTGAAACTGCGTGCTTCGATGTCGCAGAACACAGGTCGTGCGCCGGCGCGGGCGATGGTGCCCGCGGTGGCGAAGAACGTGTGCGGCGTGGTGATGACCTCATCCCCGCTGCCCAGCCCCAGGCTCATCAGCGCCAGCAGCAGCGCATCGGTGCCGGAGGACACACCGATCGCGTGCGCACAGTTGCAGTACGCGGCGGCGGCCTGTTCGAATTCCAGCACGTACCGGCCAAGAATAAATTGCTGATTTACAAAGATATTCTCCACGATCGGCACGATTTCGGCCGCCAGTGCCTGGTATTGTCGCTTGAGGTCCAGCAGTGGCACGGTAAGACGCGGCGGCGATTGGGCGGACTTCGCGTGTTGTGACATAGGTCTCATTCCGTGGCGCCGGCAGGCCGTAAAACTCTGGGCAGCGATTCTATAGGACGCGCGCCGCCTGCGGGCGTCCCGCGCTCATCGTCGGCACGCAATCACGGCACGCCGGCTGCGCATCGAAACACGCGCTTGCCGCACACTGCTAAGGCGCCCTGCCGCGAATGCGTGCAGCAAGTCCGTGTATGACTTCCCGAACAATGCGATCATGGACAAGCGCAGTGTCGATTGCGAAATGCCCAGCGTTAACATCGAGGCCTCAAAGCACATGCCTGCAAGACCGTCGTCCGAGCACAACGCCACCGCGGAACGTCACAGCCAGCGCTTTGACGAGAGCCGCAGGCTGAATGAACTGGCGCACACGCTGATCCCCGGCGGCGGACACACCTACGCGAAGGGCGCCGATCAGTTTCCCGAGCACATGCCCGGCATCATCGAACGCGGTGACGGCTGTCACGTGTGGGATGTGGATGGCAACGAGTTCATCGAGTATGGGATGGGCCTGCGCGCCGTGACTCTGGGTCACGCGTTTGCGCCGCTGATCGCGGCCGTGCAGCGCACGTTGCCATCCGGAACCAACTTCACGCGGCCGGCACGCATCGAGATCGAATGCGCCCAGAAATTTCTGTCCATCATCCAGTGGGCGGACATGGTCAAATTCTGCAAGGACGGATCGGACGCGCTCGATGGCGCCGTGCGGCTGTCGCGCGCCTACACCGGGCGTGATCGAATCGCCATCTGTGCCGAGCATCCGTTTTTTTCCACCAGCGACTGGTTCATCGGCTCCACCGACATGCCGGGCGGCGTGCCCCAGTCGGTGCGCGCGCAGACGGTCAAATTCCACTACAACGATCTCGCCAGCCTGCGCGAACTGTTCGCGCAGTATCCGGGCGAGATCGCCTGCGTCATCATGGAAGCCGCTCGCACCGAAGAACCGGTCGACGGTTATCTGCAGGGTGTCAAGGCGCTGTGCCATGCGCATGGTGCGGTATTCGTTCTCGACGAGATGATCACGGGTTTCCGCTGGCATCTGGGCGGGGCACAGCCGGTGTACGGGGTCACGCCCGATCTGGCCACGTTCGGCAAGGCGCTCGCCAATGGCTACGCCTTGTCGGCGCTGGCCGGGCGGCGCGAAATTATGGAACTGGGCGGCAGCCGGCACGCGCGCGAGCGGGTGTTTCTGCTGTCCACCACGCACGGTGCCGAGAGCCACGGGCTGGCCGCGGGCATGGCGACGATGCATTTCTATCAGCACGAAGCGGTGGTGGAGCGTCTGTACGCCCAGGGCAAGCGCTTGCGCACCGGCATCGAGCAGCGCGCCCAGGCTCTGGGCCTGCGCGAGCAATTCGGCGTGGTGAGTCGGGACTGCAACCTGCTCTACTACACCAAGGACGCGGACAGGAACCCGAGCCAGCCGCTGCGTACGCTGTTCCTGCAGGAGCTGTTGCGCGGCGGCGTGCTCGCGCCCTCGTTCGTGGTCAGCTACTCGCACTCCAATGCCGATATCGACCGAACGCTCGAGGTGATCGAGGGTGCGTTGCGCGTCTATCAGCGCGCGCTGCAAGATGGCGTGGGCGCCTATCTGCAGACCCGGCCGGTGCGACCGGTGTTTCGCAGATTCGCCTGACGTGGGCCGCCGGCACCGGCCGGCGCGCTGGGAGTGGGCCGTGGAGCGCGGGGACAATCTGGCCCGGTATCCGGTATTCGCGCAGCGGCGGCTACCCAGGGCGTGCGCACAACTGCCGCATCAATCGTCCGCCGATTCGAAATCCATCACATATCGATCGAGAACGATTTGCTGAATTGCACAGATTTTTTACAGAATTAGCATGATTTCAGCCGCAATCGCCTGATACTGTCGTTCAAGATTCAGCAATGACAGAACCGGTACTCATCAAAAGCAGCATGCTGATCGCCTTGATGGTGGTCGTGCTCACGGTCACGCCGCCACTGGTGGCACTGGCGTCGCTCTACGTCGTTGTACGGATCTGGCACATCTCGTTCGAGCATGCGCCCTCGGCGCTCGCGGTCATCATCACGCTGCAGTTCCTGGTGCTGACCCATCCGCCGCGGGACCTGAGCACGCAACTGACCTGGCGGCCGGTGGTGGCGGCCTTCAGTGTGGTGCTGCGTTGGGCGCTGCTGGTGATCCTGCTGCTGGTCGTAGGCCACTCCACCAGTGCCCTGAGCGCCTATCCGCACCGGGCCTTTCAGGCCTGGGCGTTCCTCACCCCGGTCGCCCTGATCCTGAGCACGCTGGCCGTGGGGCTGATCATGCGGCGGGCGGTATTGAATGCCGTCGGCGGCCGTAGGGTCATCTTTGCCGGCTACAACAGCAGCAGCCTGGCCCTGGCGCGTACCCTGGAGAGCAACGTGGCGCTGCGTCTGCAGGTGGAGGGCTTCTTCGATGACCGTGGCTCCGACCGCCTGAACATGGAAGCCGACACGCGCCTGGTGGGACGCCTGTCGGAGGTGGCCGAATTCGCCAAGGAACACAATATCGACGTGATCTTCATCGCGCTGCCGATTCGCCACATCAAGCGGGTACTGGATCTGCTCGACGATCTGCGCGACACCACCGCCTCGATCTACTACGTGCCCGACATCTTCGTCTTCGACCTGATTCAGGCGCGCTCGAGTGAGCTCAACGGCATTCCCGTGGTCGCGATGTGCGAGACGCCGTTCTACGGCTATCGCGGCCTGACCAAGCGCCTGATCGACATCGGTGTTTCGGTCACGTTCCTGGTCCTGGGCTCACCGCTCCTGCTGCTCATCGCGCTGCTGGTGAAGGTGTCGTCGGCCGGCCCGGTGGTTTTCCGCCAGCGCCGCTACGGGCTGGACGGCCACGAGATCATGGTCTACAAGTTTCGCACCATGATCGTGACCGAGGACGGCGAGCAGATACGCCAAGCCTCGCGCAGCGACAGCCGCATCACCCCGATCGGCGGCTTCCTCCGGCGCTATTCGCTCGATGAACTGCCGCAGTTCATCAACGTGCTGCAGGGCCGGATGAGCCTGGTGGGCCCGCGCCCGCACGCCGTGGCCCACAACGAGCAATATCGCACGCTCATCAAGGGCTACATGGTGCGCCACAAGGTGCGGCCGGGCATCACCGGTCTGGCGCAGATCAATGGCGCGCGCGGCGAGACGTCGAAACTGGAAGACATGGAGGCGCGCATCAAGCTCGACCTCGAGTACCTTCGCGGCTGGTCACCGCTGCTGGACATCAAGATCATGGCGCGCACGTTCGTGAAGATCTTCCGCGATGACAACGCCTACTGAACGCGGCAGTTACAGGCGTGCCAGTCCCGCATAACCGGAATCCTGGCGAGCGCGCAGGCGGATCAAGCGCAGCACGGAGACCGATGCTGTATTGCAGCACGGGTCTGGCACGGGTCTGTTTGCTGCGCCCGAGGGCTCGCGGCGCGCGCGAATTCTGCAGTTCAGTGAGCCACGCCGCGACCGATCCTGTGTGAGCGCAGCACGTAATTCCCGCCGCTGAAAACCCGATCCCGCGCCGCCGAAGTTATGTGAGCGATGCACGGAATCCGCGCCGCTGAAGGCTTATTATTGCTGCTGCGCTGCAAGAGACGCCCTACGCTCGTGACCGAACCCGCCCCAGCAGGAACCATCGGCGATGTCCCCACGCTATGATCTGATCATCGTCGGCACGGGGTTTGCCAGCGCGTTCTTCCTGATGCGCTATCTTGAACACGCGCCGGCCGGCGCACGCGTGCTGGTGCTCGAGCGCGGCGGCAGCGACAACAAAGCCTGGCAGCTGGCCAATCGACGCACCTGCAGCATCGCCCCGGAGGAGGTATTCCATAACCTCACGCCCGAGAAGGTGTGGTTCACGAGCCCCGGGTTTGGCGGCAATTCGAAGTGCTGGGCCGGTGGCGCAACCCGCATGATGCCAGGCGACTTCAAGCTCAAGTCGCGCTACGGGGTCGGACTGGACTGGCCAATGTCCTACGATGACCTGGAGGAGCACTACTGCACCGTCGAGCAGGTCATGCTGGTGTCCGGGCCGGCCGACAGCCCGATGCCGCGATCGCGGCCTTTCCCACTGCCACCGCATCGATTCTCCGATCCGGAAGTGCTGCTGAAGCGGCGTTTTCCGGATGGCTGGTACCACATGGCCACTACGCGCGCCAGCGTCGCGACCGGCAAGCGCGGCGTGTGCTGCGCCTCCGGGGTCTGTGAGCTGTGCCCGGTCGATGCCAAATTCACCATCCAGAACGGCCTTGCCTGGGTCTATGCCGATCCGCGCGTCACGTTGCAGTTGCATTCGGCCGTGGACACGGTGGATACGGCCGCCGGTATCGCGCAAGGCGTCAGCTACACACGTGACGGCGAGCACGAGCGCGCCGCGGCCGACCTGGTGGTGCTGGCGGCCAGCGCCCTGTTCAATCCGCACATTCTTCTGCGCTCGGGCATCAACCATCCGCTGCTCGGCAAACGTCTGCACGAGCAGCTGCCGATTGACGTGACGCTCGATCTGGCCGGCGTCAAATGCTACAACGGCAGCACTCTGCTGAGCGGACTGGGATACCTGTTCTACGAGGGCGAGCACCGCCGCGAGCATGCGGCGTGCATGATCGAGACCTGGAATTCCCCTTTCGCCTACTGGCCCGGGGCCTTGCGCTCGGAATCGGGCCGGTGGAACGAACGCCTGCTGCTGCGATTTCTGTTCGACGACGTGCCGCCCGACGACAACACGGTCACCGTCAGCGTGGCGGATCCGCGCGTCGCCGAGACGCGCTTTGTCACCTACTCCGATTATGCCAAGCGCGGCGCCGCCCAGGTGCCGCGCATGCTCGATACCCTGGCGAGCGTCCTGCCGATCGAACGCGTCGCCGGCATGGCCACCGGTGAAACTGCCGCGCACATTCAGGGCACCGTGGTCATGGGTGCTGATCCCGTCAGCAGCATCGTCGACGGCTACCTGGTGCATCATCAGTACCGCAACCTGCTGGTGCTCGGCGCCAGCGCGTTTCCGACGGCCAGTCCCGCCTACCCGACAGTGACCGTGTCGGCCCTGGCGCTGTGGGCGGCCGATCATGTGGTCAAAAGTTCAAGTACCGCGAGTTGAGAGCCTATGAAACGTAGATATTTCCTGCTTTCGGGTCTCGCCGGGGTCTGTGGCCTGGTCGGCTGGCGTTATGCGCGCAGCACCGACGAGGCTGCGATCGTCAAGGTGGTGTACAAGCGACTGCCCTACCTGCAACTCGACGACGCCGGTGTGCGGCGCTTCGCCAGCGACCTGGCGGCGGCGCATACCATCTCCAGCTTCCGGCTGCGCGTCACCGACGCCGCCGGTGCGTTCTATACACGCCCCAGCCTGTCGGCCGATAACCGTTTCGACAATGCCATCCGCCACGGCGAGGATCGCGTCGTCACGCAATATCTGCTGTCGAGCGATTTCTTCCGCAATGGCGCCGACGAGCAACGCACCGTCCGCTACGTGCGCTACTACGATCCCCTGATTGCCTGCGGCAATCCATTCGCCAGACCGGTGATCATTCCGACCAACACATGAGCGAGAACACCTGCATGAACGCGAAGGTAAACCTGGCGGCTGCCGATGCCGAGACCACCCGGGCCGTAGGCCCGAGCTGCCGATTCTGCGGGCACAGCCTGCAGGTCACGTTCATCGATCTGGGCATGTCGCCGCCATGCCAGACCCACATCGAGCCGCATCAGCTCAATCACATGGAGCCGTTTTATCCACTGCACGCCTGGGTGTGTGAGCGCTGCTTCCTGGTGCAGCTGGAAGAATACGTGACCCCGGGCAACATCTTCAGCGAATACGCCTATTTTTCCTCGTTCGCCGACAGCTGGGTGGAGCACGCGCGCAAGTACAGCGTGCACATGCGCGAGCGCTTCGGCCTCGGGCCCGGCAGTCTGGTCATGGAGATCGCGAGCAACGACGGCTACCTGCTGCAGCACTTCGTGGCGCAGGGCGTGCCCGTGCTCGGCATCGAACCGGCGGCCAACGTCGCCAAAGTGGCGCAGGACAAAGGCGTTCGCACCGAGGTGTGCTTTCATGGGCGCAGCAGCGCCGACAAGATCGTGGCCAAGTACGGCCAGGCGGATCTTTTGCTCGGCAACAATGTACTGGCGCACGTGCCGGATCTGAACGATTTCGTCGCCGGCATGAAGCGCCTGCTGAAACGCGGCGGTGTCATCACCATGGAATTCCCGCACCTGCAGCGTCTCATGGAGCAGAACCAGTTCGATACCATCTATCACGAACACTTCAGCTATTTTTCATTCTTGACGGTCGAACAGGTGTTCGCGGCGCACGGCCTGGTGCTGTTCGACGTGGAGGAACTGCCCACCCATGGCGGCTCGATCCGCATCTATGCGCGCCACGCGGAGGATCACAGCAAGGCGGTGGGCGAGCGACCGCAGCAGCTGCGGGCACGCGAACTCGCGTTGGGCTTCGATCGCCTGCAGACCTATCAGAACTTCGACGAGCAGGTGAAATCCACCAAGCGCAAGATTCTCTCGCTGCTGATCGAGCTGAGAAACCGCGGCAAGACCATCGTCGGCTATGGCGCGCCCGGCAAGGGCAATACGCTGCTGAATTATTGCGGCATTCGCACCGATCTGCTCGACTACACCGTCGACCGCAACCCCTACAAGCAGGGCAAATATACCCCGGGCACGCACATACCGATCCTCTCGCCCGAGAGGATCCGCGACACCCGGCCGGACTACGTGTTCATCCTGCCCTGGAACCTGAAGGATGAGATCTGCGCGCAACTGAGCTATGTGCGCGATTGGGGCGGCCGCTTCATCGTGCCAATTCCGGAACCGCAAGTCCTGTAGCGGCGACAGTCGAGCGCCGCGGGCCGACATGCGCGCCCGTGTTAGCATCGTACGGTCAACAATTCGTAAGGCGATGAATTTGTCGGTGACACCAACGACTCTGCACGGAACGATGATGCAGCGCAGCCGGTGCGGGGAACGCCGGGGCTGGGGTTGATAGGTCTGGTGTCGGATCCGGTGCACAGCGGAGCGAGATTGATGCCGGGCGGCGGCAACGTGCTGCTGCTGTCGATGCGCCGGCTGGCCGATCACGTCGCCTATTGCATGGACTACGAGTTCGAGGACGTCATCGGCGAGGTGACGGGCGCAGATCTCGTCGAGGCCGATAATCTGGCGGCGCTGGAACTGTCACGGCGCGCCTACAAGCTGACGCGATTTGCGACCGGCTCGCGCAGCCTGGCCAGAACACTGTCCCCGCTGCCATCGATCGTGCCGCTGCAGCGCAACTACGAGCTGTTCTTCCCGATCTTCAATCACACGCATGAGCTCTACACGCTCGCCACCATCCCCAATTGGCGCAAGCGTTGCCGTTACGCGGCCTGCTTTGTGAGCGAGGTGTGGCTGCACCTGCTGCCACGCTACCTGCTGGAGCAATTGGCCGATTTCGATCATGTCTTCCTGGGCAACTATCACTGCGTCGAAGACGTCGCCCGCATCACCGGCCGACCGTGCAGCTATCTGCCGCCCGCGGTGGACGTGCTGCGCTTTTCTCCGGTGCCGCAATTCCCGGCGCGCACGATCGACGTATACAACATCGGCCGGCGCTCGCAGGTCACGCACCAGGCACTGATGCAGGCGGCGCGCGAACGCGAGGTGTTCTATTCCTACGATACCGTCGCCGCCAGCGGCGTGGATCAGAAGCAGCGCACGTTCCGCGTCCAGGACCCCGGCGAGCACCGCCTGCTGCTGGCCAACATGCTCCAACGCACGCGTTACTTCTTCGCCAATCGCGCGCGCGTCAACGAGCCCGAATACACGCGTGGCCGGGATGAGATGTCGGGTCGCTTCTACGAGGGCGCTGCCGCCGGCGCCGTGATGATCGGCGAGGCGCCACGCCTGGCCTCCTTCTCGCAGCAGTTCGACTGGCCCGATGCCGTCATTCACGTGCCGTTCGACTCGCCGGACATCATGCAGATTCTGGCCCGCCTGGATGCCGAGCCGGAACGCCTGGCGCGGGTGCGCCGCAACAACGTGACTCATGCAGCATTGCAGCACGATTGGTTACACCGCCTGCACACCGTGTTCGACACTTTTCAACTGTCCCCGACACCGGCCATGCTGCTGCGTCAGCAGCGCCTGCAGGCCCTGGCCAGCCTGCCCGAGAGCGCCTGGCCCGCCGAAACGGCGCGCGTGCCCATTCCACAGGTTCGCGAACAGCGCTCGCCCGTCTTCAGCGTCATCATCCCGACCCACAACCGCGCCGCCATCGTCGGCCGGGCGCTGCGCAGTGTCGCCGCGCAGACGTTCACCGATTACGAAGTGATCGTGGTGGACGATGGCTCCACGGATTCCACCCCCGAATATCTGCAGACCCTGCGCGGTCCGCGCTACCGATCGATCCGCAACGACCGCAGCCTCGGCGTCAGCGGCGCGCGCAATCGCGGCATCGGTGCCGCCACTGGCCAATGGATCGCGTTCCTGGATGATGACGATGAACTGCGTCCGCAGGCGCTGGCGGCGCTGTACGGGCGGTTGACTTCCTCCCCACAACTGGACTTTCTATGGGGCGGGCGTCTGGTGCATGAAATGGACGCCGCAGGCCGCTGCATCGCGCTGCGCGAGGACGACTGGAACGGCATTCCGTCGACCGTCAGCGGCTCGTCATTCCTGAACCTGGTACTGCGTATCGCCACCAACTCGACGTTCACGGTGCGACGTACGGTGCTCCAGGCCGTCGGTGGCTTCGATGAGCGGCTGCGCGTATCCGAGGATCGCGATTTGTTTATCACGCTGGCGAAGAACGGCTACGCGGGCGCGGCTGTTCCGCAGCGACTCATGGATGTCGACGAACGCAGCACCAGTCTGAGTCGCAGCGTCGGCGGCCGGGCCGGCGCCGAAATCGACCTGCAGGTCATCGAGAAGCACCGCGAGTACCTCTACCAGCCCGAGCACCACGAATTTCTCAACAGTTACCTGGTCGCCGTCTTCGCCGGCTTCCTGCGGGCCGGAAACCGCCGCGCGGCCATGCAGGTGCTCGGCGAGCTGCGGCGCCGCCACGCGCTCAACTTGGGCCTGCTGCGACAGTACCTGCGTCACGCGCCGGAGTTTCGGGCCCTGAAGGCGCTGTTTCGATATGACGCGATTCGTCGCATGATGAACCGCCTCGCAAAGTCGCCGCTATCCTGATCAGGCGGCACGGATCGGCATTTGCAGCACCGCCGCGACATGTTCGGCAATTGCCAGCGAAGCGGTCAGACCCGGCGACTCAATGCCGTACAGGGCGACGTACGGGCAATCGCCATGATCGGACGGGCCACGAATGCAAAAATCGGCAG
>Ga0302326_10002894_pt1 | contig 41185 bp, 31 predicted proteins | sample Palsa_T0_3_FD_202264 | JGI IMG/M metagenome (GOLD analysis project Ga0302326, IMG submission 202264) | Peat permafrost microbial communities from Stordalen Mire near Abisko, Sweden - Palsa_T0_3 | ecosystem: Environmental > Terrestrial > Soil > Palsa > Peat permafrost | place: Sweden: Abisko... | reverse complement strand
GGCGGTGATGGCCGCGTCATCGACCACGTGGTAGCCGTGGTCGATCCGCCCGCAGCCGAGGAGGTCGAGGCAGGTCTCGACGTTGCGCGGCGGCCCCTCCTCGCAGGCGTGCGCGGTCAGCCGCAGGGCCGCCCGTTTCGCGGCCCGGAACGCCTTCCAGAAGCCCTCCGGCGGGTTCCCGCTCTCCGCGTAGTCGAGGCCGACGCCGATCAGCTCGTCGCACCGGTTGGCCAGCACCGCCTCGACCATCTCCAGCCCCTTCTCGGGCGGCTGCATCCGGTTGATGTCGGCGATCAGGCGGCAGCGGATCCCGAAATCCCCCTCCGCCTCGCCGATCCCCCTCAGGATGCCCGCCTGGGCCACGGCGAACGGGACGCCGATCTCCATGTGCGCCATCGGGCTCCAGAACATCTCCCGGTACCTCACGTTGTGCTCGCTCGCCTCCCGAAGCGTCTCGTAGGTGATCCGCCGGAAATCGTCCTCGTCCCTCACGACGTGCGCGACGATGTCGTACATCTCGAGGAATTTCAGGATGTCCGGGTAGGTGTAGAGGTCCTCGGGCTCGCGGTACGGCGGCAGCCTTTCGCCGTGCTTCGCGGCGAGGTCGACGACCGTGCGCGCCTGCACCGAACCCTCGAGGTGGCAGTGAAGGCTCACCTTGGGCATGGAGCGTATGAATTCGTGGATGGTCATTGGAAGCCGCGTCCGCCTTTCCCAAAGGGGACCAGTCCCCTCCCCCTCCATTACAAGGGGTTCGGCGCGCCCGGCTCAATGATTTTGGAGCGGCGCGCCCCGGCTAATCCCTTTGACCAGGCGGCGCCCCACGCCGAAGCTGCGAACGATGGGGCCAACTGCAGAGTCGTCGAAGGGTTCCGGAGCCAGGGTCGTCGGCGCGGTGTACCTATTCTATTTTCTGACGGCCATCTCAGGCCAGCTCCTCCTGTCCCGCCACTTGGCGGTCATCGGCGAGGCGATTAACCTCGTCTCGTTCGCCGCCTATGTCGCGGTTTCGCTGCTCTTTTACGGCCTGTTCAAACCGGTGAACAGGACGCTGTCCCTTCTCGCTGCGGCCTTGAGCCTCCTGGGCTGCGCGGCCGGGGTCATGAACGAATTTCACCTGGCCCCGTTCCATCCCAATCCCCTTTGGTTCTTCGCGCCCTACTGCATGCTGCTGGGCTGGCTCGTCCTGCGGTCGACCTTCCTGCCGCGGGTCATCGGGGCGATCCTGATGCTAGCCGGCGTGGCCTGGCTCGCCTATCTGTCGCCGGCCGTGGTGAAGGCCTTTGCGCACTGGATCCAGGCAGTCGGCATCCTCTCGGAGGGGTCGCTGATGCTGTGGCTCTTGGTCATGGGAGTCGACGAGCGGCGCTGGAGGGAGCGGGCGGGCGTGAGCCAGGCGGCGTAGGCCGCGCGCCCGTAGAAAAGATGCGGGCCCAAGACACACTCCCGCTTTCCAACGACAGTGCGGCCGCCAGGTACCCCGGGAAAAGCCATGCGAAGTGACAGAACATACCCTTCGGATCCGGTGGACGCCGGCGGAGTTCCCGCGGGTACGGCTTGGTGGCGCTCGCTGACGCGCGCGCAGTGGGCCGTGTTGCTGGCTGCGGGCATGGCGTGGATCTTTGATTGTTTCGACCAGCAGATATTCAACCTCGCCCGCGACGGCGCCATGGAGGACCTGCTTGTCGACCGGACAAAGGCGACGGTTTTCGGTCCCTATACGACATCGGTTTTCCTGGTCGGATGGGCGGTCGGGGGGCTCATCTTCGGCCCGCTGGCCGATCGCTTCGGCCGGGCCAGGATACTCAAGGTCACGATTCTCCTGTATTCGCTGAGCACCGGGTTGAATTCGTTCTCGACCGGGTTTTTCGATTTCTGCCTTTGGCGCCTGCTCACCGGCATTGGGATCGGAGGCGTGTTCGGCGTTGCGGTTGCGCTCGTCGCGGACTCGCTTCCCGATCGGGCGCGCCCAGCCGCGCTCGGATTGATGCAGGCGTTCGGCGCATTTGGGAATATCGCCGCCGCCCTCACCGGAATGGCATTGGGCGGCCTTTCTGCCCGCCACGCCCTGCCCTTCCACCTGAGGCAGTGGCAGGCGCTGTTCCTTGTCGGCGCGCTGCCGGCCCTTCTGTGTCTCCTTGCGATGCGCCGGGTGGAGGAGCCGGCAAGGTGGGTGGACGCGCGGGAGGAAGGCACGAGGCGCGGGGTAAAGTTCGGTTCCTACCGCTCCCTGCTGGGAGACCCCAGGTGGAGAAGAAACGCCTGGCTGGGCCTCGTGGTTTGCAGCGCGGGCATCATCGGGCTCTGGGGCGTCGGCAATTTCCACCCGAAGATCGTCGGCTCGATCGTGGACCAGGAATTGGCGTCGCGGCACCTTTCGCCCGAGGCAATGGCGAGCCAGAGGGGTTTCTGGCGCTCGGCGGGCTTGCTCCTTCAGAATATCGGCGCATTTTTCGGTTTGCTCCTGTTTACAAGGCTCACGCAGCTGATCGGCCGGCGGTTCGCGCTTGGACTCGCGTTGCTTCTGTCGTTCCTGTCGACGGTGCTCGTCTTCAAATTCATGCGCCACACCGGCCAGATCTATTGGATGCTCCCCAGCATGGGTTTCGGGCAACTCGGGGTATTCGCCGTCTACGCCATATATCTGCCCGAGCTTTTCCCGACCAGCCTCAGGAGCACCGGCGTGAGTTTCTGCTACAACATCGGCCGCATCGTCGCTGCGACGGCGCCTTTTACGGTGAGCCAGATCACCGCGCGGCTTGGGGGCGACATCGAGAGCTTTCGGAGCGCGGGGCTGTGGGTGAGCCTCGTGCTGCTCACAGGCATCGTCGTGCTTCCGATGATGCCGGAGACAAAGGACCGGCAACTGCCCGAAGAGTGACCGACCCGGCTTTGACGGCGCCTGCAACCGCACGCAATTCAAAACCCCCGCCCATGTCCAAACCCCGCATTCTCACCACCACCGTCGGCTCCTATCCTATCCCGGACTGGCTCGCCGCTCTTCCCTCCGAGCAGGCCGTCATCGACGCCACCCGCGTCGTCTTTGATATCCAGCGCCAGGCCGGCATCGACCTGCCGACCGACGGGGAACTCTACCGCTTCGACGTCAACCACCCCGACACGAACGGCATGATCGAGTACTTCATCCGCCCGATGGCCGGCATCTCATCGGTCGTCGGCCGCTCGATCACCGAGGAGTTCTCCCATCATTCGCCAATGGGCTTCCGCCGAAAGCCGGCGGGCGTGGTCACGGGCCCGCTTGGCGAGGGATCGCTCAACCTGCTCGCCGACTGCGCCCGCGCCGCGTCCGTTGCCGGCGGCGACTTCAAGTTCACCGTCACGAGCCCCTACATGCTCGCCCGCACCCTCCTCGACCATCACTACGGCAGCTTCGCGAAACTCAACCGGGCCCTGGGTGAGGTCCTCGCCGCCCAGATGCCCGGCCTCCCCGCCGCGTGCGTCCAGGTCGACGAGGCCAACATCCCGGGCAATCCCAAGGACGCCCCGATGGCCGCGGCCTCGATGAACCTCGTCCTCGACGCCATCGGGCCACGCACCGAGCGCGCCGTCCATTTCTGCTTCGGCAACTACGGCGGCCAGACGATCCAGAAGGGCGGCTGGAAGGCACTCCTTGGGTTTCTCAATTCACTGCACACCGATCACTTGGTACTTGAGCTCGCACATCGGCCTTCGAGCGACATCGATGCGCTAAAATACATCGACAAGGGAATTGCCCTCGGTGTCGGCGTCGTGGACGTAAAGGTCAACCATGTCGAAAGCCCCGACGAGGTCGCTTCGCGCATCGAGGCTGTGGAAAAGAAGGTTGGCCCGGGCCGCGTCAAATGGATTCACCCCGATTGCGGCTTCTGGATGCTGAAGCGCTCCGTCGCGGACCGAAAAATGGAGGCGCTCGTCCGCGGCCGCGACAAATACCTCGGACGGTGAGCGCGCCTGCGGATTGTGGACGGTTTGCCGTTCGCCCTACGGCCCGATGAGCCTGAAGAGGGCCGACTCGTTCCTGATGTCGGCGATCGAGCAATTGACCAAGGCGATGGCACCGAGCGAATCCTTTCGAATCCACAAATCATGATGGGGTGAGCCCCCGATTCCCGAATTGGCAATGACCACCTGTTCGAGTCTCGCATCGGCAAGCGTTCCCTCGCCCTTGGGGGCGCCAGGTCCGACGATGGTCAGTCCGCTCGAGATGCTGTCCCTGATGGTCACTCCGGTGATGGCGAGGCCGGAAATGCTGCGGCGGTCCATGCAGATCTGGATCGAGCCGCGCCAGGCCCAGCTGTGGTCGTAGCCGCCGCAGCGCAGCAGTTCGCAGTTCCGCACCACCGTCGTTCCGCTGAAGTTGTTATCAATCTTGAGCTTATCATCTGACGTGGGAAAGGTCGTGCTGATCAGAATCCCGCAGCCGGTGCCGATGTCCGTGAACCGGCAGTCCTCGATGCGGTTGCCCGCCCCGCCGTAGACCGCGGCGCCATTCGCAAGGAACGTCAGCTGGCCCGTGCACCGGCGGATGACATTGCCACCTGACGGCGGGCCTTGGCCGATGAATCCTTGGTCCGAGGCCGCGGGCCAAATGGCGAAACAATCGTCCCCCGTGCCGCGCGCGGTGCAGTTCTGTATGACGGTCCCGCTGGTGCCGACGCAGAGATTCACGCCGTCGGCCACCGTATTTCGAAAACGGCAGCCCTCGATCAACAGGTTCATCCCGTTGTAGATCCAAATTCCCACCTTTGTGTGCTCCAGCCAGAGGTTTGACACGGACGAATCCGCGCATCCCGCCGTCACGATCCCGTCGTTCGGCTCATTGTCGTTGCGGTAGTTCAACCTGCCAATGATCGAAAAATCGGCCAAGTGGATATTGTGCCCGGCGAGCTTGAATCGCACGCGTCGTGCCGACTGGTCGTACAGCGAACTGTCTCCAACAAAGGTCGTGCGCCACATGCCCGCGCCCTGGATTGTCACCGAGGACGGAACGAGTATCTCGCCGGTGATCTTGTAGTCGCCGGCTGGAACCCAGACGGGCTTGCCCTGCCTCCGGGCTTCCGCGACGCAGTGCCTCAGTGCATTCGTGGCGTCGGTTTCGCCGTTTCGATCGGCTCCGAAATCCAGGAAGCTCAGCGAATTCTCAGGGGCGGCCAGCGGAGCGGGGACGCTCTCGAGGTCGACGAGATCGATGATGCAATACGCCGCGTCAGGGGCGGCCCTTTGCAGCCGAATCACATCGTCCCTGGCGATAACCAGGTCCTTGACCCGGAGCTCATCGTAGAAATTGCGGGGCTTGCCCTCGCTGGGCTGGTTGGAGAATGGATAATTTCCGTAAAGCCATGAATACCTGGAGCTAAGCGCCAGTGCTTTAACCCTCTTCCCATTGATGAAGAGATCGAGACTCGTGCTGGTACCGCCACCCTCGATGGCATCAGGTAGGCTGTAGCGGACCACCAGCGCGTTGGCGTCCGCTGCAGCGGTGAATTCCACATATTCTCCGGCTGCCGCGAGTTTCACGCACTTCTGGCCGGATGACTCGGTCTCGATGACGTTGGGATCGTATTTCGGGCCGAGCACGACGCCGGTCGTTTTCAGGCCCGCGGCTTCATAGGTGGTCCAAGGCATGTCGGCTCCGACTTTCGCGGAGGCCGCGCAGGCGCTAAGGGCGCACGAGACCGTGAGGGCCCGCCGAAGGATCGATGGGGTCATGGGGGTACGTGTTGCAATGCCAAGTCCCGGCCCTGAAGCCAACCTATCTCGCCTGCCGGTACTTGACCTTCACTAGGCTGCCCGGGCTGCATTTCACCGGCTTGCCGGCCACGAGCACGGTATGGGTGCGCGCATTCGTCCTCGAGGATGCCACCGTTAACGAGGTTTTCGTGATGTTCATTCGGAAATCATCCCCCTTGTAGGAGAGATGAAAATTCAGGCGCTTCCATTTCCGGCAGAGCCGCGGGTTCACCGCGATCCTCTTCTCGCCCGCCTGCACTCCTCCGAACCCCAGGACGGCCGTCATCCATGCGCCGCCGTTGGCAGCCGGGTGTGAGCCCCCCATGAAGACGCTCCCAACGTACACCTTGTACTTGGCCTCGAGGTCAATCTTCGCCGTCTTCAGGAAATATTTGTATGCGAAGTCGAGATTGCCGAATTCAGTCGCCACGATGGCATAGGCGCAGGCGCTCAGGCTCGAACCGTGCTCGGTGCGCGGCTCATAGTATTCCCAGTTCGCCTTCTTTATCTTGGCGGAGAAGCGGGTCCTGAAAAGCTCGAGCATCATCACCACGTCGGCCTGTTTGATGATCTTTGTTGGCACCGCCAGTCCCTGTCCGGCGCCCAGGTATTCATTGGGGTGAATCATTCGGGCCTTGAGTTCCTCCACGGACGATTCGCAGAGCCCCATGTATCCGTCAAACTGCTCAATGACGCCTGTCTTCGGGTCGGGAGCCGGAACAAACAGCCTGCGGGCTGCGTCATGGAAGGCGGGCAACTCCCTTTCAATGCGGAGCTTTCGTAGAAGGGTGCGAAGCTCCCGGGGGTGCTTTCGCCTGAAATAGTCCACCGTGGCTATGGCGATCTTGAAGGTCTCCTTCGCCACCATGCTGGTGAATGCGTTGTTGTTTACCCGCTCATGATATTCATCGGGACCGACGACATCCAGGATCTCGTAGCGTTCCTTCTCGACGTTGTAATAGGCGGCCGAGTGGAAAAACCGGGCGCACTCGAGGATGACCTCGGCTCCGCCCTCCAGCAGCAACGAGTCGTCACCGGTCAGCCGGAAGTAATCCCACATTGCGATAGCCACGTCGCCGCTGATATGCACCTGCTTGTCGCGGAAATAGGTTCGCAGCGCCCGTCCGGTGAACGGATCCCCGATGTTGAAATATGTGCAGGCGTCGTCACCCGTCTCCTGGCTCTCCCAGGCAAAGAAGGCGCCGCGGTTTCCCACCCCCTCCGTCATGGCCTTCCTCCGGGCCCCGTTGAGGGTCTTTATGCGGTAGCGCATCAGCTCGACCGCCTTCTCCGGGTACGTGTAGACGAAGAATGGGAACATGAACATCTCCGTGTCCCAGAAGATGGCCCCCTTGTAGACCTGGCCGGACAGCGCGCGCGCCGGTATCGAGTTCGCGCTTCCCCTGACCGGCGCGACCATCAGCAGCTGCAGGATGCTGTACCGAAGCGCGAGCTGCGCCTCGTCGTCCCCCTCGATCGTGACATCGCTTCGGTTCCACTTTTCCTGCCACTGGGCACTTTGCCTGGCAACGCACGCCTCGTAGCCAAGCAACCTCGCATTCTGGACGGTATCGATGGCCGCCTCAACGATCGGCTTTCGGACGGCATCGTTATCCGTGAAGACCGCGAAATACTTGTGGAAGGTGTAGGTTTTCCCAGCCTCGGCGCTGAGCTTGATCACGCGCAGATTCCGGTTGCCCTTGGACTCGTGGCCGACCTTGCCAAATCCCACGTCGGCCGCCTCTGCGACAACCACCTTCTTTGAGGATTCATTGGTGAAACCCTGCAGCAGAAGCACCGACTCCCGCTTCTTTGCCGAAAGGCGGCGCAGGTGCGGGCCGTTCAGGTCCCAGATGTTGCCATCGATCCCGGTGCGGATTGTTACCTTGGCCGCCTTGTTGCAGGAGATGCTGAACCTGATCACGCCCAGGTTTGGCGTTTCGGCGCTGAGGAAGCGCGCTGAACTAATTGTCAGCTCCGTTCCCTTTGATTTGAAAACCGTCTCTCTTTCGAACATCGCATTCGCAAACCGCAGCGTTTGCCGGTGGCGCACGACCTTGTCGCCCAGGGCGGAAAGCTCCACGCCGCCAACCGAAACGCTGGTAAAGCCCCCGTTCGGGGCGTTGACGGGCTCGCGCCAGGCCGAGCCGACACGGTCGAAGATCCCGGCGAGGGTGATTCCCACCAATTGCGCGGCGCCGAATTCATCAAGGGTGCCGCGGTAGCCCATGTAGCCGTTGGCTATCTGGTAGACGTTTCCGCGCCTCATGATGGTCTCCTTGCCATCGGTATGCTCGGCCGTGCTTATTGACCAAAGGTCCTTCATAGAGTGCTACGTCGGCGTCCTCTCGTCCTTGACCCGGAGCATGAGTCCGGCGGCGATGATCATCGACACGCCGCCCATCACGATCGCGTCGATGGCGTGCCCGTGGAAGACGGTGCGCACCAGCAGGCCCAGCAGCGCCGCCGCGAGGATCTGCGGGATGACGATGAAGAAATTGAACATCCCCATGTACACCCCCATCTTCCGGTAGGGCACGACGCTGCTGAGGATCGCGTACGGCATGGTCAGCAGGCTCGACCAGGCGATGCCCAGGGCGACCATGGAGACGATGAGCATCCCCGGCTGCCTGAAGAGATGCATCGAGCACAAGCCAGCGCCGCCTATCAGAAGGCAGACGACGTGGGTCATCACCCGGCTGGTTAGCCTGGCCATCACGGGCAGCAGGAAAGCCACGAGCGCCGCCACCCCGTTGTAGACCGACATCAGGACGCCCACCCAGTTGGCGCCCGCGTTGTATGCCTCGCTCGTCGTGTCGCTGCTCCCGAAGTGGTAGCTCGTGACCGCCGAGGTGGCGTAGATGAAGAACGCGAACAGCGCGAACCAGGTGAAGAGCTGCGAGAGCGCGAGCTGGCGCATGGCGCCCGGCATGTTGTTTAGGTCGTAGACCAGCTCGACAAGGCCCTTCTTCTTCCCGGCTGCGAAACGCCATGCCGCCACCGTCTGCACGACCCCGTAGAAGCTGGCCCCGAATGCCAGGATGTAGAGGGCCTTGTCCCAGGCGAGCTGCCGGATGGCGAAGCTGGCCGCCAGGCCGCCCAGGAGCAGCAGCGCGCCGATGCCGTAGTATTTCTTCGAATCCAACGTGACCTCAGGGTCTACGGCGTCCGCACCGCCGGCGGCCCCCGCATGGAAGGCCTCCTGCTCCTCCGGCGAGTACTCCCGCACCGTGAAGATCGTCCATAGGACGGCGAGGAGATAAACAGCGCCGCCAAGATAGAAAGACCACTTCACTGACGCGGGAACCTGCCCCTCGGGGGCGGTGTTCGCGATGTGGAGCCAATTCGTGAGCAGGAACGGCATGAGCGAGCCCACGACGGAGCTGGCGCCGATGAAGAATGTCTGGACCGCGAATCCGGTCGTTCGCTGCTCGTCGGGAAGCATGTCGCCCACGAAGGCCCGCATGGGCTCCATCGTGACGTTGATCGAGGCGTCCAATATCCAGAGCATGCCCGCGGCAAACCACAGCCCCGGGGAATTGGGCATGACGAGGAGCGCCAGCGACGCCAGGATGGCGCCGGCGAGGAAGTAGGGCTTTCGGCGGCCAAGGCGGTTCCAGGTCTTGTCGCTCATGTAGCCGATGACCGGCTGCACCAGGAGCCCCGAGACGGGGCCGGCGATCCACAGGATCGGGATCTCGTCCACCTTCGCCCCGAGGGTCTCGAATATCCGGCTCACGTTCGCATTTTGCAGGGCAAAGCCGAACTGTATTCCGACGTAACCGAAGCTCATGTTCCAGAGCTGCCAAAAGCTAAGCAGGGGTTTCTTGCGCATGGGGTTGTGCCTGTAGCCGGGTGAATTATTCACCTGGCGCCAGTGCGCTTGTCCTGAACCAGCAGGTTGATCTGCTCAAGGTTCGTCTCGGAGAGGTCCCGAACCGCGATGTCGGCGCCGTTCTCACGGAGCTCAAGCTCATTGCCCTCCCTGGCGATCCCGATGACGAGGGCGAAGCCCCCCTTCGCGCCGGCCTGCACCCCGGAGACCGCGTCCTCGATGATGATCGCCTTGCCGTTCGGGACGCCGAGATCGGAAGCCGCGGCGGCGAAGATGTCGGGATCCGGCTTGCCCCTGAGCCCGCGTTTCGCCGATTCGACGCCGTCGATGACCGCCTCGAAGAGCCGCGGGATGCCCGTCCTTCCGAGAACCTCCTCGGAGTTGTAGCTGGAGGTGGCGAGCCCGATCTTGATCCCGCGGCGGACCATCTCGCGCGCCAGGGAGACCGTGGAATCGAACGTGCGCACCCCCTCCCTCTCGATGATCTGGTTGAAGAGGACGTTCTTCCTGTTGCCCAGGCCGCACACCGTGTCGTTGCCGGGCGGATCGTTTGGCGTCCCGCGCGGAAGCTCGATTCCCCGGGACCTGAGGAACGCCTCGACTCCGTTGTACCGGGGCCGGCCATCCACGAACCTGCGGAAGTCGTCGCGGCTGAACTCGGTGAATGGCTCGTCATGGTCAGCCGCCCGCTGTTTCAGGAATTCGTCGAACGTCTGCTTCCACGCTCCCGAATGTGCGGCGGCGGTATTTGTGACGACGCCGTCCATGTCGAAGATCGCGGCCTCAAAATGCAGCCCCTGCCTGCCGTCTACCCCGGTCGATCCTCGCTCGGGGATCGCCGGGGGGCGGCTGTCCATGTTCTGTTCAGGCGGGTCATTCGCTGGGTCCACTTAATTGGTAGGAGAAGGGTTGTTGAAAAGAAGAAGGTGCGCGGACGTAACGGCTTCATGTCGTGAGAGCCCTCGCCGCGCACCTGGTACCATCCCCCCGGATCGTACCTACCTCGGAATAGGAACGTGCCTGTAACCTTTCCGAGAAATCAGAAGCTCAAGGTATTGGTGAACGTAAGGGGTGTGAAACAGGAACTGCGGGGAATGCCGCGCCTGGCTTGCTGTAAGCCGGGCGCGGCCTTCGAGACTAGGAGATCAGAAACTGAATACGTTCCTGATCGTGAACTTCTCCGTCGGGCCGATGCGATAGAACGCAGGTTGTACCACACCGTTTATCGGCGCCTGATAGCTGATCGGAATCAGATAATTCCCTCTGCCGACGTTTTCGACGTTGAGCTGAATATTCCATCTGATCTTGTCGGTGATCTTGCGGTGATACCCGGCCCAAAGGTCGAAGTAGGTCTCACTCCCGGCCATTTCCGGCGCGGATAGGTTGGGTAGGTACGGAGGCGGGAGCGTGGGATCGCCACTCGGGGGATAGCCGAGGACCTCGGGGCCTGTATAACGTATGCCACCACCAACGTTCACACCTTTGAGGAAGCCGTGATCGAAGTCATAGTTCGTCGTCAGGTTGAAGCGCCACTTGGCGAGTTGCTCAACCGCGACGCCTTGCTGCTGCTGGAGTTCGGCATAAGCGCCACCCACTGCAGGGAGGCCGTTGTATGCGATGTAGTAGGCTTGGGCGACGTCTGGAACGCTTGGAGCGATGTCCTGCCCCCAGAACCACTGCTGGGAGCCGCCGGGGCCCTTAACGTAGGCTGCCGTCTCCGTCATGAACTTGGTCAAGGCCGCGTCACCGATTTGCGTGATGACCGCATTCGTCTCCGTAGCGTTGAGTGTAACGCGCCAATTCTTGGTGGGGTTGGCGTTGAGCTCTATTTCCCAGCCCTGGGACACTGAGTTTTCGGTAATCGCGAAGTTTTGTTCGCCTGGGGTGCCCTGCAACTGACTTCTCGGGACAAGGCCGGCCTGCACTTGAGACAAGCTACCCATGCCCCAATCCTTGAAGAAGTTGGGGAAATCGGTGTTTAGCTGGGTCTCCCATGCCCGCGTGGCGTTGGTCGAGGCCACCTGTAGATCCTCCATCGCCTGAGTGTGGTAGTTATTGGCATCGAAGTAGTAGCCCGAGCCCTCTCCTCCAACAGCTAGACCAGGCGTGCCCCCATCGGGACCGATGCCAGGATTGGCGGTCGGCACTGACGTGGGTCCTCCTTGGAGCGGGGTGGACTGGTCAGTGCGATAGTAAAAGACGTTGCCGTAGTACGCCGAGTTGCCAACGAAATTGGCCAGTTCGGCGGCGAAGGAGGTACCGTCGGGGTTCGAACCGTTTGTGATGCCGGTCACGTAGCGATTGACCTTGAGGGAGAACTTGCCGTCACGCGTCTCGATCAAGAAGCCACGCTCGATGGTCTTGCCCGCCGGAGGCGCGACGGGATCCCCGTTGATGTCGAGGCGGCTTGAGTCAGGCTCGAAGTTGGTCGATACGCTGTAGGCCAGACTGACATCGAAGGGAAGCTTGCTGGCGAATGCCTTCACGCCGGGGAGTTCCCCGAGGTGAGCCACAATGCTATAGGAGCGGGACTGAACTTCCACACGACCCTGTGTGCCGTTTGCAAAGTTGACGTCATTGAAGTTGAGGCTTTGCGGGTCGTTCGCATCGCCGAGGGTGGCGGAATCGGCATAGCTGGTGTTGATATCCTTGCGCCAGCCATAGATGCCCACGAGCGCGTCATCCAGCCACTTGCCTTCGTAGACCAACGCCTGGGAGGTGGTCACCGAGCGCGTGATGCTGTCGGAAGTCGCCAAAAGGTCGCGGTTGACGGAAGGGTCGGCTTCAGAATTGGTGACGGTCAGGGTCTGCATGCCCGCCCAGCCGTTGTAGAACGCCGGGTTGGTGGGGCTCAATGATGAGTTCGCCGGGTTCGGAGTGAAATCGAAGTAATTGATTGGTTGGTTACCAATCGTCGGGTTGCCGGTGATCCTGGGAATGTTGGCGCCCGAGAGCGACTTGCCCACCAGCGAGGGCCCCAGATAAATGACCTGCTGCGGGTTTACACTTTGGAAGTTACTACCGCTGTATCCGCCGTCGAGTGTATCGGCGAGAGCGAGGTTCGCGCCGAGATAACCATACTGCTGCCAAGCCATGGTGTTGGTGGTCTGCTTCGCATCATCGTACAAGCCGGTCATGGTTTGGACGCCAAGGACCTTTTCCCACCAGTCATTGCCGTCCTTCCTGAAGTCATGTGTGGCAAAGGCCGTGGCGCGCGCATCTTCGCGGTCACTGATGTAATCGAAATTGGTAGCGTTGTCGTTGTTAATGACGTACGGGCGGCCATAGTTCGGATTCGCGCTAGCAGTGGCTAGCGACGTTCCGTCGTTGTTGGTCGACATGACGTCAATGTACAAGGGGACGGCACCGCCGAAGGGGTTGATCTGGCCGTCCTCATAATGCTGTTTGTTGTAAGCAAGGTCGAAGCCAACCTGGTCGTTGAGGAAGGTTTGCGAGAGATCCGCCGTCGCCGACCAGAAACGTTGCCATTCCGACTTCATGGTGCCGTCGATCAAATTCTTGTAGAAATTGAAGGCCGAAGGATCGGTCAGCGAGGTATCGGTGAAGAGGCCAGCGTTGGCGTAAGGCAGCCCTGCATAGATGGGTTCCGCCGATGCGCCGTTGATATGGAGCCATGCGCCGGGAAACGCGCCATAGGGCTCAACGAGGCCGGTGGTAGTGGCCAAACCAGGCTGAGGCAGGGAGGTGAAGCGGTACTGGCCCGCATCACCGACGGTGGAACCGTTCTGCATGACATTTAACGGGAAACTGGAATTACCGACCTGGGCATTCGTAAACCACGGATCGTCGTTCGAATTACCGGCACGGCCGGCACCTGCATAACCATTGGCGGCGCTGGCGACAAAACTAGCGGGGAGGCCGGATACCCACGAATTCAAACCGTTCAGTCCCGCCTGATAAGCTCCAGCATCGGCGGGGTTGAAGAACGGGGAAATGTGGTCCGTCGGAGGAAGCGCGCGAGGATTGTCGGAATCGACCTGGCCGGATTCGAAGTTCGCCTTGAAGACGGTATGATTTCCGCCCTTGTTCAGGAAGGCAGGTTCGACGCGGAGTGCACCGGATATGCGCTGGTCCTTCGAATAGGCCGGCTTCTGTTCATATTTTTCGTCGTCGTCCAGGAGGTCGAGCCGGAAGGCGACCTGGTCAGGCACGATCTGGAAATTGACATCCAGGCTCTCGCGGGTGGTGCCCCAGCTGCCATAGCGCAGGTCGAGGTCTCCAAAATTGCTGAATTCGGCGCTCCGGCTGCCGGCATTGATGATGCCAGCAGGACTGCCTTCACCAAAGAGAATCGCATTCGGTCCGCGTGAGATATCGATGCGGTCGATGTTATATTCGTCCCATGGGATGTCTGAGAGAAAGAAATCGTGGGTATTATCGGCGGCAGCGAGACCGCGGATACGGGTGTCCTCGGTCGGATGGATGGTGTCTTCGGTACGGAGCGCGCTGCTGTTGCCGCCGCCCGGACTGGCATAGTTGCCATTAACGCCACCCACTTCAGTGCCGCCGAGATATTGGAGCAGCGAGGTGTTGTCGGTCGCCCCGGTGTCCTTGAGGAACTGCGAGGTGACAATGGTCACGGAACTGCCGATGTCGCGCAGATCGGTGCTGAGTCGGTTGCCGGCCAGCGTGGTCTCCGCAACATAGCTATGCGTGTCGGCGGTGGCGCTGACTTCGAACGGGGACAGCACGACAACTGGTTCATCCGGAGCAGCCGCCGTTGTCGTTGTGGTTGTCGTCGTGGTCGTGGTTGCCGGGGCCGCCGGAGCTGGCGTCTGGGCCTGGATGCTCGAGTAGGCGGATATCGCGGCGAACAATGCGGCTACAAGCCGTAGATGCCTTGGTGTGTACTTCATGGTCTGGGGTGTAGTTGGGTTGCTAGGAAAGAGGCTGCGCTTCCCCCGGGGCTGGAATCTCCGATCAGGCGATGGGGCGATCGGGGTCGATTGCGGGGTAGAGCAATCGCTAGTTGACGGGAGTGATCTGCTACAAGCCGGGCGCCAATTCGATTCCATCCGTATGCAAACGTTGCGGAGTCACGGTTGCGAGAGAACCAACGACGACGATCCGGGAGGAAAAGGATGCTGCGTTGTCATCCCCAGTGGCCAGCGAATGCGGACTTGGCGCGGCGGATTTGCGTCCGAATATCCAAAGAAACAGGCCGAAGTGGATTGGCTGTAGTAGCCGGAACCGGCGTACACCTCGCTGTTCCTGGCCGAGCCATCCGCCAGTTCGACGGTGATCCTTGCCCCCACCCCGGTGGGATTGCCGGCCGTCCCACGCAGCGTGATGCTCACGGATCTGCGGCCGGCAACGCCGCCGTTCCGAAAGGCGAGCACATCGTCGTTGTTTCTCGAGACGAGAAAGTCGGGCCAGCCGTCGTGATCGAGATCGAACACGACGAGCGCCTTCGCGTCACGCGGCACCACCAAACCGCTCTCGGCAGGAGGCACCGCGGTGAAGTGGCCCTGGCCATCGCCGCGCAGCATCTGGCTGATGCCGCCGTCGAAACGGCCGACGGCGGGAATGGGTGAGAACGAATTTTGCACCGCGTAGATGCCGGCATTGCCGTCGCCATAAAAATCCCCGGCGACGATCCCCTGCAGCGGGGCGATCTGGGCGATCCGCGGCAGCGGTTCAAAGCGGTAGGTTCCATCGCTCTGGCTGAGGAACACGCCGCTGCGCAGCTCCGTGGCCGCGAAGCGCTGGGCTTTCGCAATCTTATCCTCGCCGAAGATACCCCCCACCGTAGCCCGCGCATAATCGTTGTTGAGGGGGAAATGTTTGAAAATGAACGGGAACACGGCGCCAAGATCACGGCGCGCGCGCCAGGGATAGACGCGGTCGCCTTCGCAATAGGCTTCGACCAGCTCCGACGAGCCGTCGCCGTTGAAGTCTCCCGAGTAAATCAGGGCCGGATGCCGCGCATCCGCGTGGTACTGCGTGTTCAAACCCAGATTGCCCACCACGTAGTCAGGCCGGCCGTCGCCGTTGAAATCCGCCGACGCGATCGACGTCCACCAGCCGGTGCCCGCCGCGGCAAAGCCCGCCTTTTCCGTCCAGTCCTCGAAGCTGATGCCGCGATTATTGTGGAAATATTTCACCTGGCCCCACTCGAGGGTCAGCAGCAGGTCCGGCCATCCGTCTCCGTCCACATCGCTCCAGAGAGCCGATGTGACCATGCCGACTTCACGCAGCCCGGGAGCCACGGTGTCGGTGACATCTTCAAACTTGCCGCCGTGGTTCTTCAGCAGGGCGCTTTGCGGCGCGAACGGGTACTGCCCGGAGCTGATCCGGCCGCCGATAAACACATCCAGCAACCCGTCCCGATCGAAGTCCGCGGCCGCGACCGCCCCCGCATTGATCGACAATGGCGGCAAGGCGTCCCCGGCGGCAGGTCGCAAGCCGCCCCGGCCATCGCCAAGGTAAAGTCGGGGCTGGTACTCCGACATCCCGGCGAGGAGCGAATTGCCGCCCATGGTGACGAGAACATCGTCGTTGCCGTCGCCATTCGCATCGAAGACCAAGATCGGCCCATTATCGACCGGATTGGCGGAAACTCCCGCGAGGGGCGCGACTTCGAAGTTTGCCCCGCCGATGCGGCGGGCGATTGCCGGCAGGTCCCGCGTGGTGCCTCCGATCACAATCGATTCCCGTTCTCCCCCGGCCAGTTTTCCCACCGCCAGGGCCGGGCCTCGGCGATTGAAGCGAAACGGCACCAAACGCTGCAGCGCGGCTTCATCGACGGTCTCCTCCCGCATGCGCACGGCAAGGCCCAGGTCATGGCTCACCTCCTGAAACGACGTGCGGGGCGGCGATGCCTCCTCCGTCCGGGAAGCGGGCGCGGCGGGTCCTGCGGGTTCGGCAATCAGATAACGCTGATCCACCGCCACATTTTCCCAGGCCTGCACGCGGCCGCTGGGCCAGGTCACAACCAGGCGCTTTATCACCGTATCCTCTCCCATGCCGAATTGGAGCATCGGTTCGCTGCTCGAAAGGTAGCCCCGCGCCAGGCCCAGCGTGGACACCTGCACCCCCAGCGCGCTTTCGATTCGAACGGTGGCGCCAATGCCAAAGCGGTTCGACGCCGTCCCGCGGAGGTCGAAAATCACCCGATGCCCCGTTTGGCAGTCATTCCTCAGGACGGTTACGCCGCCGTGGTAGTTGCTATAGACGATATCGAGGTCCCCATCCCCATCCAGGTCGCCGTAGGCGGCGCCAAAACTCACCGCCCGTTGATCGAGGCCCCAGTCCGCGCTGACGTCCTCAAACTGGAGGTTCCCGAGATTGCGCATGGCAATGTGTTTTTCCGCCCGGATCGGACTCTCCGTCATGACCCGGATGGACTCGGACACGCTTTCGGCGCTCTTCTGACGCTTTACGACGTCAACGTTGGGATCGTACGGAAATCCATTCGTGACGTGCAGGTCGAGGCGCCCATCATTGTCCAAGTCCACCAGACGCACCGACCAGGTCCAATCGGTGGCGGCGACTCCCGCCAGGAAAGCCGCTTCCTGAAAATGACCCGTTCCCGTATTGATCAGCAGGGCATTTCGGGGAATCTTCGCCACTGTTGTGGCGCCATCCGGCCGTTCGTCGAGGCGCGCCCTGGAGTCGGCCATCATGCGCTGGTCCTTCTCGTGGGTGGCGGAGGCCATGTCGGCGACGAAGAAATCGATCAGCCCGTCGTTGTTCACGTCCCCGTAATCCGAGCCCATGGAGGAGAAAGCCGTGTGCGGCAGCACGCTTCCGGAAACGTCGGTAAACGTTCCATCCCGATTGTTATGGTAAAGGGAGTCCGGCACCCCGTAGTCGTAGGCAACGTAAAGGTCCGGCCAACCGTCGTTGTCATAGTCCCACCATGTTGCAGAATGGCTGCGGGTGCGCAGGGCGATGCCCGCCTTTTCGGTGACGTCCAGAAACGTCCCATCGCCCTGATTGTGGAACATGTACCCTCGCCGCCCGCCACTCTCGCTCTCGTCGGCCAGCATGTTCGTGGCGATGTACACATCGAGCCGCCCGTCGCGGTCGTAATCGCTGAACGCCGCCATCACCGAGGAATCGACCACGTCCAGGCCGTAGGCATGGGCCATCTCCTTGAAGGTGCCGTCGCCCTGGTTGATGTAGAGCAGGTTCGGGGCATTGTAACGACAGACGTAGATATCCGGGAGGCCGTCGTTATTCACATCGGCGAAGGTGGCGCCAAACTTCCAAATCTTCGCCGCGTCACCCTTGTCCCCGACGCCGGCCTTGTCCGTCACGTCCTCGAACTTGAAGTCGCCGAGATTGCGGAAAAGGCGGCATGACTCCGTCTTGCTGACCACAAAAATATCCGGCCTTCCGTCGTTGTCGAAGTCCCCGATCGCCACGCCCGTCCCGATGGAGCCGCCGTTGTATTGCTGGAACAGGGCGCCCTTCATCAGTGGATCGGCGTACTGGTTTTCCGTCCGCACGCCAGTGGCTTCGGGTGGAAGCAGGGTGAACATGGTCTTCCCGGGCGGCCCGGAGCGTGGATTCAGCCTGCGCCCCGCCAAAGGCGCGGTCTCAAACGGGACCGGCTTGGCCTGGGGAATTTCCTGGGCCGCGACCCGAAGCAAGCCGCGCAGGCCGAAGCCCACGGCGGCGGCGGAGGACCGCACGATCATTTCCCGGCGATTCATGAAGCTGTTTTCACTGGGATCGGGGAGTGGCGCGGCGGCGGCGGTCCGTCCCTACTGCAATCGAGCGCGCAGGGTCGGGGGCACAAGGCTGAGCGCGAGGGCTTGCTCCGCCGGCGGCATGGCCACTCCCAATCCGTGACACAAAACCAGCAGCCGGTAAACGGACCCCGGCGAGAGTGAACGGACGCGGTCGTCATCGATGGCATTGATACACAGCGTCAATTGTTTCTTGGCGAGCACCGTGACTTTGGCTCGGGCCAAAACCACCGCGAGATCGACGCGGCGGTTCCATGAAATCAAGGGCTGAACTCTCAGCGCGAGGCGTGACTGCAACGCCTTCAGGTCCTCGGCCAATTCGGCATCATCGTGGATGGCGGCTGCCACCTGGGCACGGGCGACCCAGGCGCCGAAATCGGTGGAGAATCGGGTCAGCCCCTCGGCCGCCGACCGGGCTCGGTCCAAATCCCCTGTTTCGGCAAAATACAGCGCGATGTTGCCCAGGGAGGTCGCGTCATCCTGTTCATCGACAACCTCCAAGACCGTCACGGACTGGTCCTCGAAACCCGGGATGGAAGGCAACGGGTAGGCCAGGGGGCGCAGCCAGCGTGGAAGAGTCGTGAATTTCAGTTTATCGATGAAGGTTCCTTCGATTTGACCGCCGGCAGCGCGGGCAAAGTCTTCGAAGAACGTGTCCCAAGACAGCAGGACGATGTGCGTGATGTTGCGGCGACTCACCGATTCTTTCGCCACTTCGACGTTCCGGGAACTCATGATGCGAATAGCTGCCCTTATGCCGTCTTTGTTTTCATCGCTCACCGAGCCGAGGCCACGGAACGCTCCATAATAGCTAAGGGCGATGGATGCGCTGGGCGGCGAAAGCACGATCACGGTCCCCGGAGCAGAATGCTGGCTGATCCAGCCCGCAAGATCGCGAAGAATCAGGTCCTGAATCTCTGTTCGGCTAAGGACATCGCCTTGGCGGGGCCGGTCCCAGCCCAGAACGTAAATCAACCCGGGGGCCAGCAGAACGACGACGACGGTGATCCAGCCAAGGCGTGCCTTGGAGCCAATCGCCTGGGAGGAAATCCCCGGCGCCGCCGCTGCCAGGGCGACCAGCAGCAATGCATCGAGGGTTTGCCACCAGTTGAGCCTAACGCAGGCGAGGGATAGCGCCACCAGCACCGGTCCCAGCGTGATCGCAACTGCCGCCCGGGTCGGTCTTGCGATCTGGCGATTCCTCAGCACCCAGATGGCCGGAAGCAGCGCGCCCAACGGCGCCAGCGTCAGCCACAGCCAGATCGAGGGTCCCTGGATTCCAATCCATGCCGCCAGGTTTGGCGCCACGATCCCGCCGCGGAGCCGAGTCAGGTGCGAGCCCAGGCTGTCGAGAACGAAAAGATCGGCGCCGTGACGGATCAGGAGCGCGGCGGGCACGGCGATCACGGCCGCGATGGACAACAAAACCAGGAAGAGATTCCTGGGGGAGCGGGAGAACGTCCGGTTTTGCAGCCAGGCGCTTGCCTGGGCCAGCAGCTCTCCAGCGCCGAGCCACGCCAGGCCCTGGAGCGGGTGGACAAACGACAGTTCCCACGTCCAGAGTTCGGAAGGCGAGTATTCGATCAGTGAGGCCAGAATCGTGGTCGCGGCTCCCGCGCAGGCCCAAGCGCGCCAAGGAAGCAGGGGTGTCGGCCCGTTTGCGGGCGTATTGCCGCGCGGAGCGAGGAGGGGGACGAGGAGCCCGCCGCCGGCAATTCCCCACAGGACCGGAAGCTGCACGGAAACTTTGACCCACAGGCCCAATCCGCCCGCGATGCCGGCGAGAATGAACCAGCGTCGCCTGGCTTTCTCGTTTTCGGGCGCTGTCGCGGCGGCGCCGGAAAGAAGCAGCACGCTCGCCATCGCGAGGGCTTGGGCGAGGCCCCGGTCGTCAGGCGCGCCCGGCCAAAACCCTGTGATGAAGGGAAAAAGAGAGACCAGGCCGACGGACACGAGGGAGGCGGAAAGCGAACCAAAACACTTCGCGGCAAGAATCGCAGTTCCCAATATGGTAATTCCCCACAAAAGCGGGTCGGCCAAGAGGGATGCCTTCTCGACCAGCGCCGAGGGGGCCGCTCCAGTGGCTAAATGCTCACACCAGGCGAGGAAACCCAGCCACCACCGGTAAGGTGAGGGCGTAAGCACGGTCCGGCCGAAAGGAGCATTTTCATAGTCGATGTGGCGCACCCTGGCCTCGCCGCGATTCAGCATGCGCTGGGTTTGCGCGAGCCAGTGGTAACTCGCGTCGAGTTGATCGGGTATGGGCAGCGAATTGTTGGGCGTCAGCTCCGCATCGCCTGGAGCGGAACCGGTGACGCCCCCGGTGTGATTCTCAGAGGGGGCCCCGATGGTCGAAAGGTAATCGAGGCGATTGATTCGGGCGGCGGTGTTCCAAATGAGAATCGCGTCGGCCCCCAGCAGGAATGCAATCCAGACCGAAGAGAAATGCCGTCGCGATTTCATTGGGATTGCGGGTTGCCCAAGGCAGCCGCATTCAAGGTCCCCGGCAAGCCCTTCCCGGCATCCGGGCTATGCGGACGTGCCTCAGGCCAGCAAGCCACGGCGGCCGCTCACGCGCGGCCTACACCTCGCAGACGGCCTTGACTCCCACAGGCGGCCGCAATGTCCCGCCGTCGTGCCAGTGCCCGTGGACTTGAAGCGTGCGTGGAAGCTGGGGGATCCCGCGTTCCCCGGCCTGCAGTTTTGAAAACAACATGTCGACCGCGGCGCGGCCAATCTCGTCAGAATGCTGCTCGACCCCCGACCAGTCCGAATGAACCCGGGTCACGTCGAGCGAGACAAGGCCGATATCCTTCGGCATATTCCTGCCGCTGCCCTTTAGCCAGGCATCCATGACGTTGGGTTCGTTGCGGAACGTTGAGAGGGTCAGGACGCAGTCGACCCTGTGCTTGTCGACCCAGCTCAGGAAAAGGTCGGCGGTCATCTGCGTTGGCAGGAGCAGCGGGATCTGGGCCAGCGAAGGCATTGTCGCTGAAAGTCCCGCGTAACCGAGTGACCAACGACCTTCGGTTATGTGGTCCTGGTAGCTTTCGATCGCGAGGCCGATGCGGCGGTAGCCGCATTGCGTGATCATCCTGGCGGCCATTGTCACGGCCTCCGAATGATCGCTCAAGACGCAATCCAGGCGCGGCGATTCGATCTGGTGGCCCACTTGGACAATCGCAAAATCATTCCATGGGAACGAGATCGTGTGCGGCTCCGTCGGAAATGCCGCCAGGAGGGCGCCGGTGATCCCGCGGGCCGCGAGGATCCCGCCGAGCCGCTGGCCCGTCATCCCGTTCGAGCACAGTGTGAACTCTGTGATTCCGTATCCGAACGACTCGGCGCGTTCGCGCGCCGCCTCCCAGTTGCTTTGGAGGGTCGGAGTTGCCCGCCATTCATGGGAGTCGGCGACCGGGGTCACGAATGCGATGGTCCCAAGGTGATTCTGTGCCTCGCCGCGGCGGGTGGCACGCATGACCTGACCCACCAGCGCATTGTGCTTGTAGCCGACCGCCGTCGCGGCAGCGAAGACTCGCAGCTGCGTGGAACTCGCCATCTTCGCAGCGCCGCTCAGGCAGCGCGACGCTGTGGAGATGGAAACTCCAGCCTTTCTGGCAACGGCTTGGAGTGTGGACGCCGTGCGGGGTGGCACAACGGTGTTCATGTCTCTTTGAGTACCTGAGGCGACCGGAACTCGCAGTCAAGCGATCTACGGCGGATTGCCTTCAAGTGACGGCTCCAATCGGTCATCTCGCCACGGGGCCAAGAGCACGGGTCATAGTGTCGGATCCGACTCCTATTCAGCTGGCTTCCTAGGCCGGAGGAATCAAAGCCCTTGCGATGAATTGCGGCGTTGCCGAACGAGGCATCCACCATTGGCTATTTCGTCCCCTACTCGCATTCGATGAACCCAAAGACCATCCTGGCTGTACCCGCGAGCGACCCGTCCGCCCTCAACCCAGCCACCGAGGATTACAGCCCAAAATTCACCGGGGTCGATTGAGCACAAGAATCTGGTAATAAGGGGCTTCCAAATTCTTTGGTGTCGGCCGAGCGAATCACTTTTTCTGCGATTCCATCGCGAACCCGCCATTTGGGGCGATGCCAAACGTCTGTCAGGTTTCTCGCAGCCGGCTGCGGGCCTCGCGCGCTGTCACTGCAATGGATGGCGCGGTGTCGAACGTCGCGAAAATCACAACCTGCCAACCGCTGAACTCGGCCTTATTTGCCAAGCATCTTTGCGATAATGAAAATGACAATGGCGCCCCCCATGCCACCTCCTGCGAGTAGATAGACCAGCGAATATCCGGCAGCGGCGATAGGAAGAATAACATGCATGGGAGAGGGGATCGGGGGTTGCGTGTCGTTGGCACCTGGGGGTGCAAGAGACCTGAGAGCAGAGTATCCATTGGGGAGGAAATGTTCCTCGCGAAAAACAAATGGTCCTTGGTGCGTGGCCAAGAAAAGGAATCCAGAGCGACCCCATCCAGATGTGACCCGAGATTAGCGGCCTGGGAAACCGCGAAGACCTGTTGGAGCGCCCGGCAATGGCCCTGCGCATCAGTTTTTCCTGTTAGTGCGGGGCGCCCGGGGCCCACGCCCGGTTACCCAGCTGGACACGGCCTGACATGGATGTTTCTTGGGGGTCAACCCTTCGGGAGCAGGTCGAGCGTCGCCGCAGCCATCGCCGCGACTCCCGTCCGGATCATGGGCTCCGCGTCCGGCGCGAACTTGCTGGAATGCAGCGCGGGAAGCGGCATCCCGGTGCGGCGGCTCTCCCCGAGCTTCGCCGGGTCGGATGCGCCGACCAGAAAGAAGCAGACCGGCACGTGCTCCACGGTACGGCCGTATTGGCTGAAGTCCTCGCTCGCCATCATGGGCTCGACCGAGAGGACGTTTGAGGCCCCGAGGCTGCCGGTGACGGCGGAGCGCACCCGCGCGGTGAGCTTCGGATCGTTGTAGATCGAATCGGCCGACCCGCTCTCCGTCACCGTGACGACGGGCATGCGGTCCTCGGGCATTCCGGCCGCCAGGGCCTCGCCCTGGCATATGCGCCGGACCGAGGCGACCAGGTGCTGGCGCACGTCATCCGAATAGGAGCGCAGCGTCAGTTGCAGCTTCACGCTGTCCGGAATAATGTTGGGGGCTGTCCCGCCGTTGATGGAGCCGACCGTGACGACGGCCTTTTCGCCGGGATGGATCTCGCGGCTGACGATCGTCTGAAGCGCAAGGACGATCTGCGCCGCGAGGACGACCGGGTCCTTCGCGTTGTCCGGCCGCGCACCGTGGCCGCCAATGCCGCGGACGTCGATCTTGACCGCGTCCGCGTTCGACGAGAAGGAGCCATCGCAGAAGCCGACCGAGCCGGCGGGGATCGCCGGATCGTCGTGGAGCCCGATCGCGAAGTCGGGCCTGGGGAATTGCCGGAACAGCCCGGCGGTCAGCATGTTTCTGGCCCCGACGCCAATCTCCTCGGCAGGCTGGCCGATCAGGACGACCGTGCCGCTCCACTTGTCCCTCAGGGCCGCCAGCATGCGCGCCGTGCCGACGAGGATAGTCATGTGGGCGTCATGGCCGCAGGCGTGCATGACCGGAACGTCCTGGCCCGAGAGGTTTTCCATGCGCACTGTGCTCGCGAACGCGAGCCCGGTTTCCTCCTTGACCGGGAGCGCGTCCATGTCCGAGCGGATGAGGAGCGTCGGGCCGGGCCCGTTCTTCAATACGCCCACGACGCCCGTGCCCCCGAATTTCTCCGTCGCCTCGAAGCCCGCGGCTCGCAGCTCCGCGGCCAGCCGGGCACCCGTCTTCTCCTCCTGGAGCGAAAGCTCCGGGTGGGCGTGCAGATCGCGGTAAAGGGATTCCAGCGAGGGATAGTCGGCGTCGAGGCGCGCCTGGACGAAGGCGGGCGCACCGGAGAGCGGAGCGCCAGCCGCAAGGAGGGCAAGGACAAGCGCAGCAGTGTGGAATCGTGGCGTCATGCCCCGAACAGATGCGAGAGGCATGATCAGCTCAAGACCAGCTTGGCATATGAGGTGGTTCGCCCCCTTTTGGGATTAGGATGGTGCCCCTGCCCGGACTTGAACCGGGACAAGCGGTTTAGGAAACCGCCGGCTTTTATTGATGATCAAATTGTTATGTGATTCTGAATGGAATGGGGGATGGAATTCACTTCCACATCTCGCATCTCCATTCAACTCGCCTCGCTATGGCTCCCGAATCACCAACTTGGGAAACCACCGCCGAAAGTCCGAAGGATTCCGTGTGACGAGGCCCTGTCGATTTGCAGCGAAACCACCGATCAATATGTCAGCAATAGGACGCTTCGGAGTCTTGTCCTTGCGTCGGGCCAGAACATAGGCGTTCCACGCCCTATGTGATGAATCGACATCAGCGGCAGTCCACGCTTCTGCATGTGTGATCCCCGCCCCTTCAAGGAATCGCTTCTGCTCCGAGATGTCTCCATCGAAGGCTGCGGAGAGCTCAATCATCGTGACGGGAGACACGGCAATTCCATCCGCTAAGAGCTTTTCCAGCAACGCAGCGGAGTCCTTGCCGAATTGGGGGTCGTTCTCGAATACGTCGAGAACGACGCATGTGTCCACAACCCACATTACGGCCCTTTTTCTCCTTCACGGAGCTCCCGCATCCAGTCGCTCGTCTGGCGGGCGGGCCCTGCCCTTAACTTCCGAGCATAGCCAAGCATTGCCATAGGCCCTGGAGGGGCATCGTTCCGGGTGATCACACGGAATTCGTGGTCGGAGACGGGAGCGAATTTCAAACGTTGCCCCGGACGTAGGTTCATCGCCTTGCGCAAGGAAGACGGGATTGAGATCTGCCCCCGTTCGGTAAGCGTGCTTTCACTCATTTCGGGAATATATCATGTGATTATATCATGTCAAGCATGACCTAATTACATGATATCTATTCAAATTAACCCGAATAGGTCGTCGATCAACAACCGCATCGGCCAATGCCGGATGGGCCCACATGGGCGCCCACTCACTCCCCCAGCACCTCGAATTCCAGCATCTTCGCCTTTACGGCTGGATCCTCCGAAACCGTCGCCAAGACCTCAGCCCTATCCGGGCGCGGGGGCCAGGTCGGCACCCGCGATGTGGCCAGCGATGAGAAAGAGTACTGCGAGTCCTTTGATTTTCATCGGCTGGGTCCTTCGGTTGAATCGGCCTTTGGGAGCGTTGGACAGACCGGGCACGGTGCCCACCTTGCCGAACGATTCCCATTCAAAATCCCGAACACGCTCGCGCTGTGTCGAAGTTCGCGTTCCCGAAGTGGTGCCCCCGCCCGGACTTGAACCGGGACAAGCGGTTTAGGAAACCGCTGCTCTATCCAGTTGAGCTACGGGGACTTATAAATTGACAATGGCGAACTATGAGACACCATCTGATTTCCCGGCGCGAGTGTAAACCGTTTAATTCGCGGCGAGGGCCGCCCCCATGAACGTTTGCCCAGGACTGGAATCGGCAATCAAGGATCCGATACAGAAAGCGTCGTGGTCTCCTTGATCTTGTCATCCTGGTCATAAATCACCCGAACGGAGATCTTCTTGCCGTCGAAGGCCCCTTCAATCGGGGTCCCCACCGCCTCCCAGATACCGAAGCTGAAGACGTCTGCCACTCCGTGAAAGATCGCCCTGGAGGCCTTCACCCCGCTCGAGTAGCCTTGGATAAAGGTGTAGATCTCCTTCTTTCCTCCCTCGATCTTCTCCGACGAAACGGGCACTCCGAGCTCGGCGATGACCCTGTCCCGATCACCGCCCGGCTTCAGGACCTCAAGGTTCTTCTTTGACGGCTGCCTCGTCGCCATCACGACCGAGCAGCCGGAAACGGCGAACACGACGAGCGCCAGCGCGGACCAGTGGAGGAATGCCGATTTCAGTTTGGCGTGGGTCATAGATTGCTCCTCTTGGCTCAGCCGCTCGGGGCCGCGACCTGTGGGGCCGCATGGCTTTCCGCCGGCTTGGAGTCCGGTTGGTCGGGCTGCATGAAAGAAACAAACCCGGGATCCGCCAGCAACTGGCGCACGTTCAAGCGAAACATCGCGAACATCGGCGGCTCACCCGAGGTGCCTTTCGTCCTATTGTGGAATCCCGTGTCCATGGACCGCTTGAAGATCACCTTCTTCGCCTCGGAGTCGAAAACCTGCCACTCCACGCTGATGGCCCCGTTGCTCTCGATAGTCGGCTGGGTCCAGCCCGCCTGGGCGTGGATATCGAGCTGAATCCAGGTGATCTGGGCACCAAGCTCGTACCGCGCCTTGGGCGACTCCTCCTCGCCGAAAAGCTGGTTGTCATCGCCAGGCAGCGTGTACTTGGCTTTCCTGAGCTCCTCGCGGCCGACATACACGAACTGCTTCGCCCCCTCGCCGGGGACTGCCTTCAATGTCTGCCACTGGATGTTGAGGAGTCCCCCGGTCACCTTGCCGATCGTGGCCCCCGACGCCATGCTGATGATCACGCGTTGAAACACCACGGGCCTGGAGCCCCGGGCGCCCATGTCGACCGGTTGCGGCTCGGGTTCTGTCGATTCCGCCACGGCCGCGGTATTCTGCGCGGCGGGCGCGGCCGGAGGGGACGGGGGAAGGCCGGCATCCCTCGACTGGCATCCTGCCATGAGCATTCCAACAAGAATGACCGACGGAAAGGCGCGCGGCAGAATCATTGGGGGCGATGAATCTCTAAGCCTCAATCCGCCGAACAAATGTCATTTCCGGAGACGCATCCAGCTATTTCCCAGGCAAAAGCACGTGATTACGCGCAGGTCCCAAGCGCTGCGTTTGGGAAATTCGTTGCGATGTCGGGGCCAACCTCGGGCCCCGCATGCGCGCGGCAGATCCCGCGTCCGCGCCGACCGTCCGGCCTAAGTGTTTATTTCGGTCGCGGGCCCGGGGCGAGAAGCCGAGAACGGGGTCAGTAAAGGCGCACCCGGGTCTCTCCCCGGCGCGTCTGGCTCCATGCCGCCCTCAACATGAATGAACCCATGCTTCCCAGCGACCCCTCCCGGGCCGCCGCCCCCAGCCCGTGGATCCTCGTCGTGGACGACGAGCCGTCCATGCGCCTGCTGATCGAGGTCGTTCTCAATTCGCAGGGCTGGTCCGCGGTCACCGCCGACGGCGCCGACGACGCGCTGGACGCCCTCAAGGCCCGTGGCCGGCCCCCGGCGGTCGTCATCTGCGACGTGCTGATGCCGGGCCTCGACGGGCTGGAGCTCGTGAGGCGCATGTGCGCGCGGCTGCCCGACCTCAACGTCATCTTCATAAGCGGGCGCCTGAGCGACGTGTCGTGGTGGCCCACGGACCTCAGGGAGCACCGGTTCCTCGCGAAGCCCTTCGAGAAGGCGCAGCTCATAGCGGCCGTGCGCGACGCGCTGTCCGAGACGGGCACCCCGGCCTGAGTCCAGAGGCATGGACATCAACCTCATCCTTTCGGCCCAGACGCTGGGCCTCGCGCCGCAGCTCCAGCAGAGCGAGCTCATCAACGGCCTGTATGTCCTGAAGAACGTCCCGCTGAAGACATACCTGCGCGTGACGCCCGAGCAGCTGGTCATCCTGCACATGTTCGAGAGGCCCCAGACTGTCCCCGTCGTCCTCGGCACCGCCATCCGCGAGCGGCAGTGCCTGCCGCTCGGGGAATTCTACGAGCTGGTCCTGAAGGCGCTGCGCGCGAACATCCTCCAGGAGCCCGGCGCGCAGCCGGAGCCCGTGAGGGCGTTCGAGTGGCCGTGGGCCGTGCGCCCGAAGGTGCTGGCCCGGGCGCTCGTCGTCCTCTTCTGCGTGGGCGCCGCCATGTCGCTCGGCTTCCGCCCGAGCCTGCCGACCTCCGTCATAGACTGGGTAGCCGGCATCCTGCTGCTCAGCGCATCGCTGAGCTTCGGCTCATTCCTCAAGGCGTGCCTCATCAGCGGCGCCGGGGGCGAGGTGTACCGACCGCGCTGGCGCTGGCTGGCCCTCCCCCCGCACTTCGCCGCGGACACCCAGGATGCGATCATGCTCGCGCCGTCCGAGCGGATGACGATCGGCATCGCGGTGCCCGCCGTCCTGGCGACCGCGGCGGGGATCGCCTCGTGGCATCGGCCCGGAATGGCCTTCCTCTCCCTGATCGGGCTCATCGTGAGCCTGCGCCCGATCTTCGGGGGGCGCTTCGTGGGCCTGATCCATGTCGGCGAGAAGCGAAGCCTGAGCGACGCCGAGCACGCCCATCTCTTCCCCCCCAACAGCAGCACGGACGCCCGGATCAGGATGCTGCGCCGCGGGCTCGGCCAGCCGACCACCTGGGTGAGGATGGCCTACGGTGTCTTCTGGACGCTGGCCGCCCTCTACTGCGGGGCGCGCCTCGGGGAGATGCCGCCGTGGACCCTGGAGTTCTGGAGGCGCAACGGGCTGCGCGTCGCCGTGGCGATCTTCGGCTCCCTGGTGGCGCTGGGTGCAGGTTACCTGGCATGGGAGATCTACCACGTGCTGAAGGAGCGCGCCCGCGCGCGCCGCAACACGCTCAGGCTCTGGCTGAGGCGGTGGTTCGGCGCGAAAAGGACGCCCCTCGACGAGGCCGGCCGCGTTAAGCTGCTGGCGTCGTCCCCGGTCCTGAGCTCGCTGCCGCCGCCGGAGCGCCAGGAGCTCGCCCGCCTGATGAAAGTGCGCAGGTACGGGTTCTGGACCTCCCTCTCGGAGCATGGCGGGAATCCCACCCTTGTCTCCCTCATCGTGAGCGGGAAGGTGAGCGTGAGACGCGTGATGCCCTCGGGCCGGACCGCCCAGGTCCAGGTCCTGAGCGAGGGCGACATCATGGGCCTGCACGACCTGGCCGATCCCAAGTACCCCGGCTACACCTTCCGGAGCCGGACGCCCGTCACCCTGCTCACGATCGACCGCGAGATGGCGGAGCGGATCATCGTGCGCAACGTCCCGCAGACGACGCTCACGGACATGGCGCTCAAGGCGCCCTTCCTGAGGCGCATCCCGCTCTGCCAGAACTGGCACCGCCAGGCCATAGACCGGTTCGCGCGCCTGTCCTCCATCACGGCGTACGAGGAGGGGGACTCCATACTGAGCGAGGGCCAGACGGTCGAGGTGTTCTTCGTCATCTTCCAGGGCGACGCACGGGTCTCGCGGGGCTCGCAGCTCCTGGCCACGATCCGGGCCGGGGAGTTCTTCGGGGAGATCGGCCTCATGCAGAACAGCGCGCCGAGCGCGAGCGTGAGCGCGCTCCACGACACGCGCTGCCTGAGCATCCCCCGCATGGAGCTCCTTCGGTTCGTGACCCACAACTACACGGTGGCCCTCGAGCTGGAGCGCGTGAGCTCGAAGCGGCTCGGCAGGCCCATCTTCCCCCTCAGGCAGGGCGACTTCCGGAGCATCTGAGGCCGCTGGCGGCCCCAAACTGCTGCGTTGACAAAGCCCGGCCGGATTCCACGCTGCCCCTTCCCCATTTTACACACGCCATGAGCACCACAGAGACCAAGCAGCAGACCCCCACGCCAGCGCAGATCCCGTTCACCGATCCGCCGGCCTGGGTCCGCTTTGTCACCGACACGGGCAAGATCCTGCCCCGCAAGTACACGGGCCTCTGCGCGAAGCACCAACGGGCGGTCACGCGCACGATCAAGCACTCGCGCAACATGCTGCTCACTAAGTGAGCGGGGGTTCCGCGAGGGAATGAATGCCGGGGCCTGAAAGGCTCCGGCCTTTTTTTGCCCGTTTTCCGCAAGGCTGACCATGGCCGCAACCGCCCGGACCTATCGGGGCACCCCCCGCAACCTGGCGATGCTCGCGGGCCGGCTGCGCCGGGGGGGCCTGGTCGCCGTCCCCACCGAGACCGTCTACGGGCTCGCCGGCGACGCGACCAGCAGGTCGGCCTGCCTCAGGATCTTCGCGGCAAAGGGGCGGCCGGCGAGCGACCCCCTGATCGTCCACATCGCCGCGCTGCGCGACCTCGCCCGCGTGGCCGTTCCCAACGCGGCCGCCAGCAGGCTGGCCCGGATGTTCTGGCCGGGGCCCCTCACGATCGTGCTCCCGAAGACGGGCCTCGTGCCGGACGAGGCGACCGCGAACCTCCCGAGCGTGGCGGTGCGGATGCCCGCCCACCCCCTCTTCAGGCGGCTGATCCGGCTCTCCGGCGTCCCGCTCGCCGCCCCGAGCGCCAACGCCTTCGGGTACGTGAGCCCCACCACGGCGGCCCACGTTCAGAGGGGCCTGGGCCGGGGCGTCCGCCACATCCTTGACGGCGGCCCCTCGTCGATCGGGCTCGAGTCAACGATCGTCGACCTGCGCGACCCCGGGAGGCCCGCCATCCTCAGGCCGGGGGCGATCACGCGCCGCGAGATCGCCCGCGCGCTCGGGACGAGCGTCGCGAGGCCCCGCCGGCCGGCCGCGCGCGTGGCGCCCGGCCAGATGGCCCGGCACTACAGCCCGAGGACGCCCGTCGTCCTCCACGGCCGGCTGACGCTTCGCGCGGCGGCCAGGGGACGCGGGGACGCGTGGCTCTTCCTCTCCAGGCCGCCCGGGGCTCGGGCCGCGAACGTGTTCTGGCTCGATTCCGGGGGCGACCTGCGGCGCGCGGCCCGCAGGCTCTTTGCGGCGCTGCGCGAGCTGGACGACGCGGGGTTCCGGCGGATCCACGTCGAGCGCCCCGCGGGCCCCGGCATCGCGGAGGCCCTGCGCGACCGGCTGGCCCGGGCGGCCGCGAGGTGACTACCGGACGGCGGCGGCGAGCTCCGTGAGGAGCCTCTCGTTCTGCTCCGCAGTCCCGGCGGTCACCCGAATCCACTCGGGCAGGCCGTAGTTGTCGACGGGCCTCACGATGACGCCGCGGCGCTGGAGCGCCTCGAAGACCCGCTTCCCGTCGCCCACCCTCGCGAGGATGAAGTTCGCCTGGCTCGGGACGAATTCCAGGCCCAGGGCGGCGAAGCCCGCCTCGAGGCGCCTCAGGCCCTTGCGGGTCTCGAGGACGCAGGACTGCGCGAACTTCAGGTCGTCGAGGGCGGCCACGGCGGCGGCCTGCGCGATGGCGTTCACGTTGAAGGGCTGGCGGACCCGGTCAAGGAGCGCAGCCAGCTCGGCGCCCGCGTACCCGTAGCCGACGCGCAGGGAGGCGAGGCCGTAGACCTTCGAGAAGGTCCGCAGCCCGATCACGTTCCTGCCCTCCCGGATCAGCGGGCGTATGTCCGGGGGCCTGTCGGCGAAGTCCGAGTACGCCTCGTCGACGACGCAGATCACCGATCCGGGGAGCGAGCGGACGAAGTCCAGGAGCTCGGCCTCGGAGTTCGCCGTCCCCGTCGGGTTGTTGGGCGTCGCGACGACCACGAGCTTCGTCCTCGGGGTGATCGCACGGGCGAGGGCCCCGAGGTCGTTCCTGAAGGCGACCAGCGGGACCTCGACCGGCTTCGCCCCGAAGAGGATCGCCACGAGCTTGTAGACCACGAACTCCGGCAGGCCCATGACGACCTCGTCGCCCGGGTTCAGGAAGACATGCCCCAGGAACTCGATGACCTCGTTCGAGCCGTTCCCGATCACGAACTGGCCCGGCGACAGGCCGTGGTGCCGCGCAAGGCGCTCCTTCAGGGCGTGGCACCCGCCGTCCGGGTAGAGCTGCGCCTGGTCCATCGCGCGCCTGGCCGCCAGGACCGCCATCGGGGACGGCCCGAACGGGTTCTCGTTCGAGGCCATCTTGACGACCCCCGACGGGTCCAGGCCCATGTCCCGGGCGACGTCCTCGATCGGCCTGCCCGGCACGTAGGCAGGGTAGGAAAGGACGAAGGGCTTGGCTAGGTCGGAGGGCTTCAAGTCGCTGGAATTGGAGCCTAAGCCCCTCCCCAGATCACGACAAAAGGGATTCGCCACGGCGCGCCCGGCCGGGCTATGCCTCTCCCCCATGCACAAAAGGCCGATCACCGCCGCGCTGGCGGCCGCCCTCGCCGCGGCCGCGCTGGGGCCCGCCGGGAACGCCCGCGCCGAGGCCGTGGCCGCGAAGGTCGACGTGGGGCAGATCCGGGGCGCCAATTTCGCGATCGCGAACCCGCCGGGCCCCTGGAACCACCGGGTCCTCATGCTGGCCCACGGCTACAGGCCCGAGTCGGCCCCGCTGATCGCCGACCTGCATCCCGAGCGGGCCTCGCTGAAGGCAGCGCTGGACGAGGGCTGGATCGTCGCGACGACGAGCTACCGGCGCAACGGGCTCGTCGTGGCGGACGCGATCGCCGACCTGGACGCGCTGCGCGCGTACATCGCGACGGCCTACGGCGATCCCGAGCGCGTCATACTGGAGGGCGAGTCGCTGGGGGGGCTGATCGTGACGATCATGGCCGAGCGCGAGCTGGGGCCCTACGACGGCGCCGTCGTGTTCGACGCGACGCTCTACGCGAAGGATCCCAGCCTGCAGACCGGGCTCTCGCTCCTGCCGAGGATCCCGCTCCTCTTCCTCTCGACCCAGCGGGAGACCGCCGAGACCAAGAGCTACCTCACGGCGCTCGTGGCGCGCCCGCCCCCCGTGGTCCAGCCCGTGCTCTTCCTGATCCAGCGGGAAGGCCACACCAACATAAACCAGGCCGAGCACCTCGAGGCCTTCAGGGCGCTGAACGCCTGGATCGACGGGGGCCGCGACGCCCTGCCCCAGCCGAAGGACCAGGCCCGATACTTCGACGCCACGATCCCGCCGGACCCCGGCCCGTCCACGGCCATCGCGCTCCCCGGCGGAAAGGGCTTCGGGACGGCCGTCGCCGAGGTCGACCCGGTCTACGGCAACGTCCTCCTGGAGGCCCAGGCGCAGGACTTCGCCGCCGCGGGCATCCCGCCGATGACCTTCTGCACGGTCCATGCGGGGAACAAGGACTACCGCGCGCTCTACGGCCGGACGTACAGCGATGTGAAGGAGAAGGAGTGGATCGCGTTTCCCGACGCCGACGGGCGCACGGTCCTCTCCCGATTCTTTGGCAACGCCGCCGGCACGGCCGGCCTCAGGCTTGGGGACACGGTCACCTTCGTCCCCGTCGAGCCGGGCCAGGCGCCGTCACACTGACGGCCGGCTGGAGACGAAGACCCACTTCATCCCGGCCGCCTTGGCGGCCTCTATGCCGGGCTGGCCGTCCTCGAAGACGAGGCACCCGGCGGGCGCGACCCCCATGCGCTTGGCCGCGAGGAGGAACATATCCGGCGCGGGCTTGCCGTGCTCGACGTCGTCCGCGGTGACGACGACGGGGAAGAGGTCCGCGAGCCCCGTCTTCGCAAGCGTGCTCTCGACGACGTCCCTCGTCCCGCCCGAGGCGATGGCGACCGGGTGGTCCCCGCTCACCCTCCTCGCGAATTCCACGACGGGGGCGATCAGCGCGAGCTTCGCCAGCGAGCCCATGAAGGCAACCTCCTTGTCCTTGTAGACGGCCACCGGGTCCAGCTCCAGGCCGTGGCGCTTGCCGAGGAGGGCCGCGACCTTGCGCGACGGGACACCGCCCAGCTCGTAGAAAAGGTTCTCGTCCAGCCGGCCCTTCAGGCCCGCCTTGCGCAGCGCCGACTCCCAGGCCGTGTAGTGGAGCGGCATCGTGTCCACGAGGGTGCCGTCCAGGTCGAATATGTAGCCGCTGAAGTCCCCCTCCGGTATCTGAAGTCGCATGCGAGTGCGCAACGACGCCCGAAACCGCCCGGCCCGCAACCCAAAAAACACTCGTTCGGCCGGCGGCGCCCCCCATACTCGGCCCGCAAAACCCGATTCATGAAAAAATACCTCGTCGAGTTCATTGGGACGTTCTTCCTCGTCTTCACGGTGGGCGCCACGGTCATCGCCCCCGGCGCGGGCCCCCTGGCGCCGATCGCGATCGGCGCCTCCCTCATGGTAATGGTCTTCGCGGGCGGCCACATCTCCGGCGGCCACTACAACCCGGCCGTGACGCTCGCGGTGTGGATCCGCGGCAGGTGCGATACGAGGGACGTCGTCCCTTACTGGTTCGCTCAGATCGCGGCCGCGCTCGCGGCCGCATGGCTCGTCGGGAGGATCAAGATGCCGGGGGCGGCCCAGCCCCTCATGCTCGCGGGCTGGAAGCCCGCGTTTGTCGCCGAGTTCCTGTTCACCTTCGCCCTCTGCTGGGTCGTGCTGAACGTGGCGACCTCGAAAGCGACGATGGGGAACCACTTCTACGGCGTGGCGATCGGCATGACGGTGATGGTGGGCGCGTTCGCGGTCGGCAGCGTCTCGGGCGGCGCCTTCAACCCTGCGGTCGCGACCGGCATCACGCGCATGGGCCTCTCGCTCTGGAGCAACTATTGGGTGCTCGTCTCCGGCGAGGCGGCCGGGGCGATCGCGGCGGCGACGGTCTACAAGGTCGTCAACGGGAGCGACTAGCCCGGCGAACCGCTAGCGCCTCGCGCCGCGGTGGAGGCGGCTGATCGCCGACTTCGGCACGGCCTCGTCCAGGATCTTCTGGTCGAAGAGGGCGGAGTAGATGTAGGGGAAGCCCTCGACCTTCTTGCGCTCGATCGACGCGCCGATGAAGCGCTCGATGCTCCGGGCGTCCCTGACGTCGTCCTCGGTGACAAGCGTGAAGGCGTCGCCGGTGTTGTGGGCGCGCCCGGTGCGGCCGATCCTGTGGACGTAGTCCTCGGCGTTCTCCGGGACGTCGTAGTTGATCACGTGCGAGACGCCCGCGATGTCCAGGCCCCGCGCGGCGATGTCGGTGGCGACGAGGACCTCGATCTTGCCGCTCTTAAAGGCGTCGAGGGCCTCGACGCGCTCGCGCTGGCTGCGGTCGGAGTGCATGACCCCGACGCTGTGCCCCTTCTGCACGAGCCTCGCGGCGATCCGGTCGGCCCCCATGCGCGTGCGGCAGAAGATGAGGACGCTCTTGAAGTCGGTCCGCTCGAGGAGGAGCTGCAGCAGGTCGAACTTCTGCGACGCGACGACGGGATAGAAGCAGTGGGCGATCGTGTCGGCCGCCGAGTGCTTGCGCCCGATCTCGACCTTCGCCGGGTTGCGCAGCGCCCAGGCGGCGAGCTGCTCGATCTCCGGCGGGAGAGTGGCCGTGAAGAACAGCGTCTGGCGGTCCTTCGCGCACTTCTGGACGATCCGCTTCACGTCGGGCAGGAAGCCCATGTCGAGCATCCGGTCGACCTCGTCCAGGACGAGGATGTCGATCTTGTCGAGGGAGCAGTTGCCCTGCTCGAGGTGGTCGAGGAGCCGGCCCGGGGTGGCCGCGAGGATGTCCATACCGCGCCTCAGGTCCTCCGTCTGCTTGCCGTAGCCGACGCCGCCGTAGACGATGGTCACGCGAAGGTCCGTGAACTGGGCGTACTTGTGGAAGGCCTCCTCGACCTGGAGGGCGAGCTCGCGGGTCGGCTCGAGGATGAGGCAGCGCATGGCGCCGTGGCGCTCGAGGCGCTGTATGATGGGGAGCGCGAAGGCGGCGGTCTTGCCTGTGCCGGTCTGCGCTGAGCCGATGACGTCGCGCCCCTCGAGGATGAGCGGAATCGCCTGGGCCTGGATTGGGGTGGGCTCGGTGTAGCCCTTCTCCTTCACGGCGAAGGCCAGCGCATCGGACAGCCCCAGCTTGGAGAAGGGCGTGTCCATCTTCGGGACGTCCACGGGCACGAGGGGCTTCTGCACGGTGTGGCCGGGATGCTCGAAGTCGTCGCGGGCCGGCCGGGGCCTTGGGCCGTCCGCCCTGCGGGCCGGCCCGGACCTCATGGGGCCGCGCCCTGCGGGCCTGCGCTCATCCTGCCTCGGCCGGAAGTCCTGGGGTTTTCCCGGCGCCTGTGCGCCCTGGGGTCGGCCTTGCCCATGTCCCTGTGGGCGAGGGGCTTGCCCCTGCGGGCGGTATCCCGCCGGCTGGCCCTGCCTGCGCGGGCCGGGCCCGCCTTGGGGCCGGGCGGCGGCGAGCGGCGCGGCTGGGATTGGGGTCTTGGCTGGGGCCTTGGCGGGGGCTATCGATTCGCGCAGCCGGGCAATGAACTTCCTTAGCATGGTCTGGATGAAACGACCACAGTCCCCGCAATCCGACCTTTTTGCAATCCCGCTGTTCAGCCGGGCGGCTCGCCCGTTTTCGCCTGGGAAAGCACGGGCGCGGAGACCTTCGCGTCCGCAAGTATCCGGCCCATCGCCTCATCGGAAATGCCGTGCGAGACGTTGAGCTTGTACCTCTCGCTGAGGAAGGTCTCCACCGAGACCCACTCGTCCTTCCAGCGGACCTGGCCCGTCCAAGCGCAGAAGGTGACGAATTCCTCGAGCCGGGACACCTGGGCGGCGGAGGCCCGCAGCTCCTCGATCAGCCTCGCCTGCTCGGCCTCGAAGCGGCGCTCGTTCGCCGACGCCGCGGCGAGGAACAGGCCCGTCCCTATGGAGACGCTCATGAAGACGTTCAGGGAGACCATCCGCTCCTGGACCGTGCCCCCCTGGAAGGGGCCGAGGCCGGCGAGGGCCGCGTCGAAGGCGAAGAGCCCGAGCGCGGCCCCGACCGTGGCAGCGACCGAGGGGACGAAGCGGCTTGAGGCCCAGGCCAGGATCGGGAAGACGAGGATAAGCGTGACCGGGAGCGGGAGCGGCCTGATCGCCCACCGCCCCACGCCGAGGGCGCCGACGGCGAGCGTCACGAGGACGAGGGCCGCGAGCTCGGCGTATTCGGACTTCGCCGCCGGGCGCGGCCACCGCAGCCAGGCCAGCGCCGTCGGCCCCGCTATGAGCTGGGCGTAGATGTTCGCCGAATACCAGGCGGCGGCCGTGGGCAGCAGCATGTGGGCCGGCATGCCCCCCGTGAGGACGAGCGCGGACATCCCGAAGAGGGTGCAGAGCGGCTGGAGGACCAGCATCTGCGCCGCCAGGAGCTGCACGACGTCCTTCACCCGGTCGAGCTCGACCCTGCGGCCCAGGCGGTCGTGGAACCACCACCCGGTCAGGGCGGCGTCGAGGCCGTTGCCGACGGCCATGATCGAGGCCGCCGAGAGCGCCTGGCCGGTCGCGAGCCCCATCGCCAGCTCCCCGGCGAGGACCGCGGGCCACACCCGGCTCCCCCACATCAGGGCCGCCATGGTCGAGAGCCCCGCCGGGATGTAGAGCATCCACGACACGTTGGCGACCGCGGCCGAGATTGACACGCACAGGAGCCCGGTGAGCGCGTACACCACGGCTATTCCGGCCAGCAGGCCGAGCCAGGCCCAGCGTGAATCGTGCTCCCTCATCGGCGACGGCCCTAGGGGCGCGCGGCCGGCGCGAAGGCGGTGAGGATCCGTTTCATGTCCGTGCTCCAAGATAGACGCCCGGAATCGCCAATGGAAACAAATTGAATGGCGCCCCGGGGACGGATTCTCGCTTGGCAGGGTTTTCCCCCGCGGCATGCTGGGGCCAGCTTCCCCGCCCACGAATGAATCCCGACACCCAATGGCTCGTAAGACTCGGCATCGAGCAGGGCCTCTTCACGCGGGTCCAGGCCGTCAACGCGAGGGGCCGCCTGGCGGGCAAGACCGGCATGGTGGACTTCGCGCAGTACCTGATCGACGACGACATCGTGACGAACGTCGAGGCGCTCGAGAGGCTCGCGGGCCAGGCCTCGCTCAACGCCAAGAAGGGCCCGCCAAGGTCGGACCCGTTCGTCGCTGCCGACGACCTCGTGGAGGACGTCGTGGTGAAGGCCGTGAAGAAGGTCGAGCTCGGCCCGCCGCCCGACTTCGCGTTCGAGGACATCGAGACCATGGACGACAAGCACCTGGGGGATTCGCTTGAGGTGCTCCTCGGGGACTGCGTGCGGCACGGGGCGAGCGACCTGCACCTGTGCACCGGACGGCGCCCCTTCATGCGCAAAGACCGCGTGATAAGCTACATCAGCCAGCTCCCGCTCTCGCCCGACTCGGCGCTGCGGATCAACACGGTCCTCCTGACGCCCGAGCAGAAGAAGACGTTCCTTGCGAAGCACGACCTCGACTACGCACTGGCGGTCGGCCTGCACGAGAGGTACCGCGTGAACCTCATGTTCCACAAGGAGGGGGCGGCCGGCTCCTACCGCATCGTCCCGAAGGACGTGAAGACGATGCCGGAGCTCGGGTTCGCGCAGCACCTGGACACGCTGAAGAAGCTCCTGAGCTACCACAACGGCCTCGTCCTCATCACGGGGCCGGTCGGCTCCGGAAAGACGACGACGCTCGCCTCGATGGTCGCCTACCTGAACGAGACCCGCAAGGACCACATCATCACGGTGGAGGACCCGATAGAGGTCGTCCAGAAGTCCGCGGGATGCAACGTGACCCAGCGCCAGGTCGGGGACCACACGAAGACCTTCTTCACCGCGCTCAAGGGGGCGCTCCGCGAGGACCCCGACATCATCGTGATCGGCGAGCTGCGCGACCTCGAGACGATCGAGATGGCCGTGAGCGCCGCCGAGACCGGCCACCTTGTCATCGGCACCATGCACACCAGCGACGCGGCGACGACGCTGAACCGCCTGCTGGACGTGTTCCCCGCCGCGCAGCAGACCCAGATACGCGCGAGCGTCGCCGAGAGCCTGCGCGGCATAGTCTGCCAGCGCCTCCTGCCCTCCTCCAGGGGCGGCCTTGTCATGGCGTGCGAGATCATGGTCAACAACATGGCGATCGCCAACCTGGTCAGGGACGGGAAGACGACGGGTCTGAGGAATTCGATGGAGACGGGCGTGCGCGAGGGGATGTGCCTCATGGACAATGTGATCTTCGGGCTCTTCCAGGAGGGGAAGGTCTCCAAGGAGACCGCCCTTGAGAACATTACGAACCGCGTGCTCCGCGCGAAGATACCCTGACCCAGCCATGGCCGAGATCGACCTACTCCTGCGCTCGATGGTGGACAAGGGCGGCTCCGACCTGCACCTGATCATCGGGATGCCCCCGAAGGCCCGCATCTCGGGCTCGATCACGCCGATCGGGGACAAGCCGCTCGACGCGGCCTCGATCGAGAGGCTGCTGAAGGAGATCGTCCCGGAGAGGCGCTGGAACGACTACCTCGAGCGCAGGGACCTCGACCTGGCGCACGAGATCGAGGGCTTCGCGCGCTTCCGCGGCAACTTCCTCTACAACCACTGGGGCATGGCGGCGGTGTTCCGCCAGATCCCGGCGAAGATCCTCTCGTTCGAGGAGCTCAAGCTGCCGGAAGCCATCAAGAAGCTCTGCCACCTGAAGGAGGGCCTCGTCGTCGTGACGGGGCCGACCGGCAGCGGCAAGTCGACGACGCTCGCGGCGATGATCGACTACATCAACACGAACCTCTGCCGGCACATCATAACGATAGAGGACCCGATCGAGTTCGTGCACCCCGTGAAGAAGAGCGTGATCGTGCACCGCGAGGTCGGCGAGCACACGGAGACCTTCGGCTCCGCGCTGAAGGGCGCCATGCGCCACGACCCGGACATCCTCCTCGTCGGGGAGATGCGCGAGCTTGAGACGATCAAGCTCGCGCTTGGCTGCGCCTCCATGGGCATGCTCGTCTTCGGCACCCTGCACACGAACAACGCCCCGAAGACCGTCGACAGGATCATCAACGCGTTCCCGTCGGACGACCAGAACCAGGTGCGCGTGATGCTGGCCGGCTGCCTCTCCGGGATCGTGGCCCAGCTGCTCTGCAGGCGCGTCCCCAAGGGCCGGTGCGCGGTCCATGAGATCCTCCTCTCGCACGAGGCCCTCGCCAACACGGTGCGCAGCGGCCAGATCGCCAACATCCGCCAGATCATCGAGAGCGGCGGGGCCGACGGGATGATTCTCATGGACACGAGCCTCATGAACCGGGTCAAGGACGGCACAATCGAGCCCAGGGAGGCCTACATGAAGGCGGCCAACAAGGCGGCGTTCTCCTCCCTCCTCAAGCCGGGCGACCTCGAGCTGGAGCACTGAGGCGGCCCCGTTGTCAACGGCCGTACACGGCTCGCAACCGTTTTCACATGAAATGGGTCAACTCGCTTTCAATCATTGGCGATAGTTGCGCATGGGCCAAACCACACGCTCCCAGGGCATCTCCTTCACCCACGAAATGTGGGCGCGCATCGAGGCACGCTACCGCAGCCTGAAATTCGGCAGAAGCCAGTACTTCCAGATGCTGGTCGAGTGGGACCTGCGCTACCTGCCCGAGATCCACGCGCACAAGTCGGACGGGAAGTGGCACCTGTACCCCGAGCACGGCGCGGGCCCGGCGGAAAGGGAGCACCTGAGGGCGGCCGAGGACCCGGCCGAGCCGGTCCGGCCGACGCAGGCGCAGAGGCCCCGCAGGCGCCGGGGCTAGGGGCGCCGCGCCCCCGGGCCTATGGGTATAAACAATGAGCCCGGCATTAATCGGTTGCGGCCGCGCGCCATATGGGCGGCCATTGGGGCGTGAGCGAACCCCCACCCAACGACGCCATCATCGCGCTCGAGTCCGTCCTCGGCCCCGAGTCGACCCGGGAGATCGTCCGGCTGTTCCTGCACGATTTCCCCGAGTCCGTGCGCCGCATCGAGGCCGCGGGCCGGGAGGACCAGATGAGGATCGTCCACGGGATCAAGAGCAGCGCCCTACACATGGGGGCGACGGCGCTCTCGGAGCGGATGGCCGCGCTCGAGGGCAGGCTGGGCGACCCCGGGGCTACCCTCGCGCCCGAGGACCTCGCGGAGGCCGTGGCGGACTTCGCGGCCGTGGAGCCGGGGCTACGGGACTACGGGGGGCGCTGACCGGGATTCCCCGGCTCAGGACTTCACGAGGCCGGCCTGGACGCACCAGCGCACGAGGCTCGCGACCTCCTTCACGTTGATCTTGTCCATGATGTTCGCGCGGTGCTTCTCGACCGTGCGCACGCTCAGGTCGAGCCTGTCGGCGATCTCCTTGGAGGAATACCCCTCCGCGACGAGGCGGGCCACCTCGAGCTCGCGCGCCGAGAGCGTCTGGACGGCGTCCACCGTGGTCGTCGGCGGGCCCATCTTCACCGACGGC
>Ga0302326_10002892_pt1 | contig 41196 bp, 32 predicted proteins | sample Palsa_T0_3_FD_202264 | JGI IMG/M metagenome (GOLD analysis project Ga0302326, IMG submission 202264) | Peat permafrost microbial communities from Stordalen Mire near Abisko, Sweden - Palsa_T0_3 | ecosystem: Environmental > Terrestrial > Soil > Palsa > Peat permafrost | place: Sweden: Abisko... | reverse complement strand
CGGCTGATTCGGGCGCTGGCGGTGGAGATTCACGAAGACTGGGTGGAGGCCATCCGGTATCTCAACATGGAGGTACTTAAGGAACAATTGAAAGAACAACGGCGGGAATTAGCGCCGGCTGCCTGACTGCCAAGTGGGGGCGCCGGTTCTATCGAAAAACTGGTTATGGAAAAGCTGGAATGGCGGGCGAGTCGCCGCCCGGAGGGCTGCGCCGCCGGTGGTTGGTTCTGGTGGTTCTGGCTGAGTAACACGAGACGGAACGGGGAACCCCATGACTCACAAAAAATACTTTTGCAGAACTTGACAAACACAACTCGCTGGGTTGCCACATTCGTGCTGCATCCGTCGTCGCAATAACCGCGTGTGCTACCAATGCGCTGAGTTGAACCTGCAACTCAATCACCGGGGTTGCGAGCAAGAGCCTGGACGGAATTATACGCCAACCCAGAGTCCGGTCCTTCGTCGGTAGTACCATAAAGCACTCCGTCGGCTGCCGCCCGTGAACTTGTAAAGCGTTCTCAGCGTTGGCTGGTGTCCCTGAGCTGCAGCATACGATGTCGAGGGACCCACAGCTTAGGCCATCATTAAGCGAGATCGAATTTCTCCTGGTGGAGCAGCGGGTCACTTTTCACCAGCACCGTGCGGCCCAGGATCTCTTCGAGCTCCTGTAAATAAGAATTATGGTTCGATTTCAGAATCTTGGCCACTTCCGGGTTTACCCGCAAAGTGACGTCGTTGCCCTCTACGGCACGCGCGATTTTCTGCGCCTCGATGAGGATTTCGCCGATCACAGTCTGCGCGCTCTTGACGTAACCGGACGCCTCGCAATAGGGACACGCGATGCAGAGGGTGCGCTCCAGGCTCTGCTTGACGCGCTTGCGGGTGATGGCCACCAGGCCGAAATCGTTGAACTGCAGAATCTTGTAAGGGGCGCGGTCCGAGCGCATGGCCTCTTCGAGCGTTTGCATGACTTTTTGCCGGTTCTTGCGCTCGTCCATATCGATGAAATCGACTACGATGATGCCGCCCAGGTCGCGCAGGCGTATCTGGCGCACGATTTCTTTGATGGCGTCGGTATTGGCCTTGACTATGGTGTCTTCGAGCCGGTTGGAACGCCCGACGAACTTGCCGGTATTGACGTCGATGGCTACCAGGGCTTCGGTTTGATTGATGACGATATGGCCGCCGGTCTTCAACCAGACCTTGGGGCGCAGAGCTTTTTCAATCTCCTGGGTGACGCCGAACTCATCGAAGATGGGCGTCGATCGCGTATAGAGCTTCACGCGGCTGACCAGGGCGGGTTGGAAGCGCTGCACGAAGCGCAGGACGTTTTCGTAGACGTCTTCGTTATCGACCCAGATGCTCTTGAAGGAGGCGGTAAGCTGGTCGCGCAGGATGCGCTCCACCACGTCGAGATCGTGATGCACCAGGGCGGGGGCGGGGCGCTTTTCGGCCTTCTGCCGAAGGTCCAGCCAAAGGTTGTAGAGGAACTGCATGTCGGCGCGCAGTTCTTCCTCAGTGTGGCCGTCGCCCGCGGTGCGGACGATAAAGCCGCCTGGAATGCCGGACCGATTGGCTTGCAGGATGCGCTTGAGGCGCAGGCGCTCATCGTCGGAAGGAATTTTGCGCGAGACGCCTACGTGCTCGACGGTGGGCATGTAGACCAGGAAGCGCCCGGGCAGGGCGATGTGGGAGGTGATGCGGGCGCCCTTCTGGCCGAGGGGTTCCTTGGCGATCTGCACGATGATTTCCTGGCCCTCGCGGAGAAGATCGGAGATAGAAGGCGCGGCAGGACGAGCCGCCTCGATGGGCGCGGCGGTGCGTATATCCGGCCGCTCCTGGGGGTGTGGCTCGCGGGGACGAGCGCCGCGTTGCTGAAAGTCCGGACCGTCGGGGCGGCCGCGGCGGCGCGAGCGGCGGGATACGCGGTGCATGTAGCGGGGGTCCTGCTCGCGCAAGGCGGCGGTAAGGCTGGTGGGTATGCGGGCGGGCTCAGGACCGGCAGACTCCTCGGCGCCTTCCGGTGCCGGGGAGCCGAAATCTTCCGCCAGATCCTCGGGTGCGTCGTCGGAGGCATCGAGCGGGGCACTCTCTTCCGGAAAGTCTTCCTGTGGTGGATCTTCTCGCGGGTAGTCGGGGGCTGATTCCGGGTCTTCAACGACGGGCTCGGGCTCAGGGTCGGGATACGCCACGGATTCGGGAGGCGGGGGCGGCTCCTCGGGCTCCGGGACGGGTTCCACAGCCTCCTCAGCTTCGAGAGAACGGGCAGGTTCGAAACTTGCCAGAGGTTCGGGAGCTTCCTCGATGATCGATTCTTCGACAACCGGGTCCTCGGAATGGGAATACTTGGCGAGCAACTCCCCGGGAAGGACCACGAGGTCATCCACAGCTTCGTTTTCCATACTCTGGGGGGTCGATTCGACGGCCGGCGAAGGGGCCTGGTGATGGGGGGCGGGAGTGAAAAATTTGGACTCCGGCAAACCGCGGCCTTTTGGACGGCGGCGGCGGCCACGGCGGCCGCGGCGGTCGCGATCGTCATTCTGGCGCGGGAAAGGCTCTCGAGCGGGCGCGGCGGCAGCGGCCTGGAGGGTGGGCAGGACGGAGGCCGGCTCGATGGAAGGCGCAGGGGCGCTCTCTGCGGCGGGAGGTGTCGAAGCGGTCACCGCGGCTGCAGCCGGCGCGGCAGGAGGTAACGCGACGCCCACGCTGGGCGGCAACGGTCCTTTATCCATCTTCAGGACCTTTTCCTCGACGCTGGTCACGATCTTATCGTATTCGTCGTTGTCCTCGAAGAAATCCGATACGTAAAGAAAAGCGTCGCGGTCAAGGCCGATATCGACGAAGGCCGACTGCATTCCGGGAAGCACGCGGGTGACCCGACCCTTGTGGATGCTGCCGGCCAGCGAGTATTCCTTCTCACGCTGATAATAGACCTCGACGACCTGATCCTCCTCGAGGAGCGCCACGCGAGTTTCATGGCGATTGGCCGAAACAACTAACTCTTTTGACATTCGTAATCCTCCAATGGGAGGCGAACGTGGCTCGGTTTAGGGAGGAAGGTCGGCGCCCTGCGTGGGTCTCGAGCATCAGGCACCCTCCCAGATGGACTCCGGGCGCCTGTTCATGTAAGAAACGCACGCTGGCCGGGGCGCAACTTCCGAACGCCCTCGCGGCCGGGGAACCAACTCCTCACACAGAAGGGAGCGCACGCAACGCATTTCCCTCCGAGAGTCTCAACAGGCTCCCGATAAATTTTTTCTGCGCGGCCCGCAACCGGCCACGCAGTTAATTCACAAACCTTCTGACCCGGACATTGTTAACCAGGCCCAACATAATAAAATTCGACAACACATTGGAACCGCCGGCGCTCATCAGGGGCAGGGGGATTCCGGTCACAGGCATGCGGCCGACCACCATTCCGACGTTCACCAGTACATGAAACAGCAGCAACGCGGCCACTCCCATGCAGATATACATACCGGCTTTGTCCGGCGCGGTCTGGGCGTTCTGGACAATCTGCATGATCAGGACAAAATACAATGCCAGCACAACGATGACGCCCACGAAGCCATGCTCTTCCGCGAAGGCGGAAAAGATGAAATCGGTATGGGGAACCGGAAGAAAGCGAAGCTGGGTTTGCGACCCTTTGGTAACACCTTTCCCCCACATGCCGCCGGCCCCCACTGCAATCTTGGATTGGATCATCTGATACCCGGTGCCACGCGGATCCCGATCCGGGTCCAGGAAACTGACCAATCTTGCTTTCTGATAGTCTTTCAACACACCCCAGCCAACCGGAAGCACGAGCAGGACTATGGCGGCCATGGCTGTCATATACTTCCGCCGCATCCCCGCGAGAAACATACCGACAACCAGAATCGGGAGATAAGTAAGTGCGGTCCCCAGGTCCGGCTGCTTCATGACCAGCGCCATCGGAACGGCCACCAGCCCGGCAATCTTACCCATGTCGCGGGCTTCCAGATCTTCAGTTTTCAAATCGGTCAGGAAACGGGCTACTAACAATATTATCACCAGTTTCACGAATTCGGACACCTGCAGATGAAAGCCGCCGACCACCGGGATCCAGCGGCGGGAGCCAAAGGCCTGCCTGCCAACGAGCAGTACGGCCAACAGCGCGATTACGGATAAACCATAGAGAATGAAGACGTAATGCATCAAGGTGTGGTAGTCGATGATGACCGTAAGCCAGATCAGGACCAGGCCGGCCAAAATGTAAATGATTTGCTTCCACCAGGCGTCCTGCCAACCTGTGCCGCGCGTGGCGCTGAAAATCTGGAGCACGCCGACGCCGCAGATCACCAGCGAGATGACCAGAAGGGTCCAGTCGAGGTCGCGTGGTGTGAGGTGGCGGCTCATGGGAGAGGCCGGGATGCGGGGGCTTCCGCTTCCTCATCGTCCGAGCTGATGAGTGCCGCCTCGATGGCCGGTGCACGGTGGGGCTCACTTCGTTCCGGCGGGGTGGGTAAGGCGAAATGCAGCAGGCTTCCGATTTTGGTCTCCGCGCCGGTGGGTTTGCGGGTGGCGGCGTTCGCCGCCAGCCTGGCTTTCTTATCGAAATAGGCCTTCAGCACATCGCGCACGATGGGCGCGGCGAACTGCCCGTGCACGCCGTGTTCGTAGAAGGCCGCCACCACAATTTCGGGGGCCTGGCGGGGGGCGAAGCCAACGAACCAGGCGTTGTCTTTCAGCTCCTTGGAGTTCTTCCCCCTGGTGAATTCGTTGGAGGCGACCTGGGAGCTGCCGGTTTTGCCGCAGACGTCCAGTCCGGGGAGTTGGGCGCGCACGCCGGTGCCTCCCTCGTTGACCACGCCCCAGGTTCCGTAGATCACTTTTTGCACGTTGTCCGGCGAAACCGGCCAACTGTGATCCTGGTATTTCCCTCCCTTTACCAGGTGCGGTTGATGCCAAAGGCCGCCATTGATGAGCCACATGTATGCGCGCGCGAGCTGCAGAGGCGTAACGGTCAGCGCGCCCTGGCCAATCGCCACGGAAATGGTCTCGCCGGCATACCATTTCTGGCGGAAGTTTCGAATCTTCCACTCCGAAGACGGTACCACGCCTTCGGCTTCATGCGGCAGGTCGATGCCGGTCTTTTGGCCGAACCCGGCCTGGGTCGCGTAGAACGCGATTTTGTCGATGCCGGTGCGGTTGCCGACGTTATAGAAGTAGACGTCGCAGGACTGCGCGATGCCTTTGTGCAGCGAGACCGCGCCGTGGCCCGTCTTGAGATGGCAGTGGTAATAGTGGCCATAGAAGCTGGCGCCGCCTGCACAATGTACGGTGAACTGGTCATCGATCGAGCCGGATTCGAGACCGGACATGGCGACGAAGGGCTTGAAGGTGGAACCGGGGGCCTGTTGCGCCTGAATGACACGATTCAGCAGGGGATGGTCCGGGTTATCGGCGATCTCCTTCCAGTCAGACGACTTGATGCGGACGGCAAACTTGTTGGGATCGAAAGTGGGCCTGCTGACCATGGCGAGCACTTCGCCCGAGCGCGGATCGAGCGCCACCACCGCGCCATTCTTGCCCTCCATGGCCAGTTCCGCCACGGCCTGCAGATCCAGATCGAGAGTTAGCTGGAGATCCTTACCAGGCACAGCGTCCTTGGCGGCGAGTACCTCGCGCGTCTTACCGCGATTGTCGACGACCACCTGGCGATCGCCATCGACACCCATCAGGCTGTCGTTATATTGGCGCTCGATTCCGAATTTGCCCACCACATCGCCGGGGTTATGCCTGGCAAAATCCGGCTCATCCAGCTCCTGTTCGCTGATTTCACCGGTGTAGCCGATGACGTGGGCGGCAAAGCCATTCTGGGGATACAGGCGGCGCTGGGCGTGGATGAGCTCCATCTCCGGAAAGAAATCGCGGTGCGCTTCGACGAACGAGAGGTCGCCGGGCGTGAGCTCTTCCTTAACAATGACGGGGTCGTATTTGGGCCGTGCCGTATAGCGGTTGACGCGCTGCAGGAGATCCTCGTAGTCCAGGTTGAGGCCCCCGGCGATAGTGCGCAGGTGTTCGGTCTTCAGGTTTTCGCGAGTGAGGATGAGGCTGTAAGAGGAGTGATTGTCGACGATCACGCGGCCGTCGCGATCGAGGATTTTTCCGCGCGGCGCGGGGATGGGCAGGGACTTAACACGATTGCGCTCGGCTTGTTCATTGTAGATCTGCGGATTTTCGACCTGGAGGCTCCAGAAGCCGGTGATGAGAAACAGGAAGATGGCTACGGCCGCGTACTGAAAGAAGGCCATCTTCCCCGCCGCGAACTTAACATCTTCCCGGCGGATTGCCTTGGACGGTAACTGCGGCGGTGACTTGCGATCCGGACCGGTGACTGGCGGGTTCACAAAAGATGGACGCCGTGGCGCCTCTTTCAGTTTAGCGGATGTTTCTCAGCGCCGCGCGCATCTCTACACGCGCCGGCGAAGTTTATCCAGGAAGTGAAAGACCGCTACGCCCACGATGGCGTTCAATAATCCGAGCACCAGGGTGCGCTGGACTTCGAAAGCGATCTGCGCGCCCAGCAGACCGCGTTCCAGCACCCAATACAGAAACTGGTGGAAGAAGTAGAAGAAGAACGCCAGCAGCAGCCGTATAAGAGGATGCTCGACGTCGATGCGCAGGCCAACCGAAGCGGCGAAGTAGCCTACCAGCGTTTTGACGATGCCGTACATGCCCAACAGGTTTTTGGATAGCGAATCCTGGGCCAGGCCAATGAAGAGGCCTACGAAGAGCCCGCTGATCTGGCTGCGGCGCATGAGCGCGAAATAGATGGTGACCAGCAGGGGCAGTTCCAGGTAGCCGAGGAACTCGAAAAAACGCGGGACGTAAACCTGGAAAAGGATGGCGGAAATGGCGACGATGAAGAGGACATAAAAGCGGAAGCGCGAGACCTGCTCGAGCTGATTCCCCACCATGATGCGGTCGCCGGATTCGTTCATTGGGGGGCGGCGGGAGGAGACTCGGGAACGCGGGGATGCGGAGGCGCGGAGACCCCTGTCTGAGCGCCGGATACAGCGCCGGGCGCAGCGATGGGCAGCTTCAAATTAAAATCCGGGGGTTTGGAGCCTGGGAGGCCCTCGCCGAATTTATGGTTCTCGGCCGCTCCGATCTCCTGGTAGCGCTGGCGCAGGCGGTCGGCATCGGTGCCTATCCCCGTGGGCCGCGGGTTCGCGTCTTCGGCCGAAGCGGGCGGGGGTCGCGAGCCCAGGTAGACGGGTGTGTTGGGCGGCGAAGCCTCCGGTATGGCCTGATGGACGCCTTCAATCATGATCAACACGGCTTCCAGGCCACGCTCGAGCCCTGCGGGCTCAACGAAAATTTCCAGGTAAGGAGAACCCCTCCGTACCACCCGCGCCACGCCTACCGGAAAACCTTTCGGGAATACACGATCGTCGCCCGAGGTATAGAACCATTCGCCGGGCTCGACCTTTTCCTCACTGGGGACGTAATCGACTTTGCAGGTCGCGTAGCCCTGGCCTTTGAGCGTGCCGACCACGCCATTTTTTTGTGAAATAACCCCGGCGGCGAAATCCGGATCGGTAATCAGCATGACTTCCGAGGCCGTGGGATAGGCGGCGATAACTTTGCCGACAATCCCATCCGGAGTGACCACGGGCATGCCCTTTTCCACGCCGGAGCCGGAGCCGCGGTCGACGAAGACCACCTTCGAGTTGGCCCCGGCGCCGGTGGCGATGACGCGGGCGGCCACGGTTTTGGAGGGCGTGCGGGCCTGGAAAGCTACCAAGGCTCTGGCGCGATCGGCGGTCGCGAGCTCCGTTTTCAGGAAATGGTTCTCCATCTTCAAGCGGTCCAGGTCGGCTCGCAGACGGCTGTTCTCCTCGCGCGCATCGTGTGTGGAAATATAATTCCGGTAGAAACCGGCGACGCCGCCGCGGACCGTTTCGAGCACCCGCGCGAGCGGGGTGACAGCGGTTACCGACCAGACCCGGATGATGCGCGTGTCCCGATCGTTGCGTACCTGCACGGCAATCAGCACCAGCTGCGCGAAGATCACCAGCAGCAGAACGGTAATGTTACGGTAGCGGTTGAGCAGCGTTTCCATGGCCGGACTATCGGGGCGGCCGATAGCTACCTAATCGATCGATATCTTCCTCAGCAGCCTGAAATCGCTGAGCATTCTGCCGGTACCCAGAACCACAGAAGCCAGCGGGTCGTCGGCAATCGAAACCGGCAAGCCGGTCTCCTCCCGAATGCGCTCATCGAGATTCTTCAACAGAGCGCCGCCACCGGTGAGCACGATGCCGCGGTCGCTGATATCGGCGCTCAACTCGGGCGGAGTACGCTCGAGGGCTACCCGAATGGCATTGATGATGGTGGCGACGCATTCCGCCAGCGCCTCGCGGATTTCGCTGTCGTCGATAGTGAGCGTCTTAGGCACGCCCTCGATGAGATTGCGGCCTTTGATCTCCATGGTGAGCGGCTTGTCCAAGGGATAAGCCGAGCCCACTTCCATTTTGATCGCCTCGGCGGTGCGCTCCCCAATGAGCAGATTGTACTTGCGCTTCAGGTATTGCATGACGGCATCATCCATCTCATTGCCCGCCACGCGTACGGAGCGCGAATAGACGATGCCGGACAGCGAGATGACCGCCACATCGGTGGTGCCGCCGCCGATATCGACCACCATATTGCCGGAAGGCTCCGTGATGGGGAGGCCCGCGCCAATCGCCGCCACCATGGCCTGTTCCACCAGATGCACTTCGCTGGCCTTGGCGCGATATGCCGAATCCATGACGGCGCGCTTTTCCACCTGCGTGATTTCGCTGGGCACGCCGATGACGATGCGCGGATGGACCAGCACTTTGCGGCCGTGCGCCTTCTGAATGAAATAATTCAGCATGCGCTCGGTGACCTTGAAGTCGGCGATCACGCCGTCCTTCATCGGTTTGATGGCTACGATATTGCCCGGCGTGCGGCCGAGCATTTCTTTGGCTTCTTTGCCTACCGCTTCCACTTCACCGGTGTTTTTATTCAGCGCCACGATGGAGGGCTCATTGACTACGATGCCCTTACCCTTGGCGAATACCAGAGTATTGGCGGTTCCCAGGTCGATGGCCAGGTCCGAAGAGAATAGACTAAAGAGAGAGCGTAGATTCATTACGGATGTTCGGTGCCAGGCAGAAGGAACCGTCGCCCTAAATGCTAGCACACTTCGGGACGTTTCAAAGCTATTTTAGCCGTCGCGCGTGGCTGCTGGGGACGGCGGCGGCGTTGGGCTGCGGGCGCATCAAAGGCAGGGGATTTCCGGGGTATGCGCTGGTGGCGAACGCGGGCGAGCGGGCGGTCGCCGTGGTGGATCTGACCCTGTTCCGTATGGCGCGGCGGATCGGGCTGGAGGCGGCCGCCGGCGCGGTGATCGCACACCCGGCACGGCACGCCGCATATGTTTTAATGCCCGAGAGCGGTGGTGTTTGGGAGATTAACGCGGCGGCTCTGGCAGTCGCCCGCAAGACCCGGCTGAGCGGGCCGGCGGTGGGAATGCGGCTGGCGGCGGATGGCCAATCGCTATGGGTGCTGCAGGCGCGGACGCTGGTCCGCCTGGAGAGCGAACGGCTGCGCGTGACGCAAAGCATACGCCTGCCCGGGGCCGCCGGGGAATTCGATGTGAGCAGCGACGGGCGGGCGGCGATCAGCTTTCGCGAAGACCGGCGCGTGGCGCTGGTGCGCCTGGATACGGGGACCATCGAACACACTGTGGCAGTCGAGACACAGCCGTCCGGTGTACGCTTTCAGGGCGATGGCAAGCGCGTGTTGGTGGGCAGCCGGGCGGATCGAAGCTTGACCATATTGGATACGGCCAGCGGGCGGACCGTGGTGAGGCTGCGGCTGCCGGTCGAGCCCGCCAATTTTTGTTTCAATGCCGATGGCGGGCAGCTCTTTTTAACCGGTCCGGGAATGGATGCGGTAGCCATCGTGTTTCCTTATCAAACCGAGATAGGCGAGACCATTCTGGCTGGGCGCGCTCCGGACGGTATGGCGGTTACGGCCGCGCCACCCTATCTGTTCGTCGCGAACCCCGAATCGGGGAGCATCACGGTGCTGGATATAGACACGCGCAAGCTGGTGGCGCAGATGGCGGTGGGCCAGGAGCCGCGCCGCATTTTGATCACGCCCGACAACGAATATGCGCTGGTGTTGAACCGGCGCAGCGGGGATATGGCGGTGGTGTGGATTCGCGCGCTGCGGGCGCGGCGTCATCGCACCGATCCTGCGCCGCTGTTCACCATGATCCCGGTGGGGGAGCAGCCCGTGGCGGGGGCGGTGGTGAGGGCCGGTTGACAAGGGACCTATTTGTTCCAGAGATTGCCGCGGAGATTTGGCAGCGGTATCCGGAATACCGGGCGCTGAGCGTGGTAGTGCGCAATTTTCAGCGGACGGCTGCAGATGGTCTTGCCGTGCTCGCGCCGGACCCGCCGGCGTGGATGGCGGACCATCTGGAAGCCTGGCGGGCGGCCTTTCGCGCATTTGGGGCAAATCCGAAGAAAACTCCGTGTTCGGTGGAGGCGTTGTGGAAGCGCGTCCAAAAGGGCGGGGAACTGCCCGCCATCGATCCAGTAGTGGATCTTTACAACGCGTTGAGCATCCGCTTCGGAGCCTGTTTCGGCGGCGAGGATCTGGATCGCTATGCGGGCATGCCGCGCCTGGTGATGGCGCGCGGCGACGAACCGTTTGACACGGTGCGCGACGGCGCCGCGGTAATCGAGCACCCCGAGGCCGGTGAAATGGTGTGGCGCGACGACCTGGGTGTAACTTGCCGCAGGTGGAACTGGCGTCAATGCAAGCGGACGGCGATCGGCGCACACAGCCGCAATCTGTGGTTCATCATCGATCGGTTGCCGCCTATGCCGATCGCGGAACTCGAGCGCGCGGGCCAGGAGCTGATAGCCGGCCTGGAACGTATCTCGCCGGCAATCCTGCATTCGATGCGCCTGCTCGAGCCGGCTTGACCGTTGCCGCGGAAGTTATTTCTTCTTTCCCTGCGCGGCCACCGCATCCATAGCGGCTTTCACCTTTTCAGGATCGCCAAGGTAATAGCTGCGCTCGGGCTTGAGGTCGTTGTTGAGTTCATAGACCAGCGGCATGCCGGTAGGGATGTTCAGATTGACAATGGCCTCTTCGGAAACATGGTCCAGATACTTGACCAGCGCGCGCAGACTGTTGCCGTGAGCGACAATCAACACCCGCTTTCCCTCCCTTACCGCGGGAGCGATGGCGCCGTGCCAATAAGGCAGAAAGCGAGCGACGGTATCGGCCAGGCACTCGGTGAGCGGCAGTTCCCGCGGGGTGAGATCGTGGTAGCGGCGGTCGCGGCCCGGGTAGCGCTCATCGTCGGGCGTCAGCGCCGGCGGCGGAATATCGTAGCTGCGGCGCCAGATCTTCACCTGATCCTCGCCGAAGCGCGCGGCTGTTTCCGCTTTATTGAGCCCCTGCAGGGCTCCATAGTGGCGCTCGTTGAGGCGCCAGCAGCGATCCACCGGAATCCACATCAGGTCGAGTTCATCGAGCGCGATCCACAGAGTCCGAATGGCCCGTTTGAGCAGCGAAGTATAAGCGATGTCGAAGGTGTAACCGCCGGCTTTCAGCAAGGCGCCGGCTTCCTGCGCTTCCTGGCGGCCTTTTTCGGACAGATCCACGTCGGTCCAGCCGGTGAAACGGTTCTCCTTGTTCCAGGCGCTTTCGCCGTGGCGGATCAGTACCAGTTGGGGCATGGCTGCGGCTCCTAGCGGCGGAAGGCGTGGCGGCCGGCGAACACCGCGGCCTCGCCCAGCGACTCCTCAATGCGCAGCAACTGGTTATACTTGGCGATGCGATCGGTGCGGCTGGCCGAGCCCGTTTTGATCTGCCCCGCGTTGGTTGCCACTACCAGATCGGCGATGAAGGGATCCTCGGTTTCGCCCGAGCGGTGGGAAACCACGGCGGTGTAATTGGCGGCCGAGGCCAGGTGCATCGCTTCCAGGGTTTCGGTGACTGAGCCGATCTGGTTGAGCTTGACCAGGATGGAATTGCCTATGCCCTTCTCGATGCCGCGCTTGAAGATGACCGGATTGGTAACGAAAATGTCATCGCCCACAAGCTGAATCTTGCCGCCCAAAGTATCGGTAAGCAGCTTCCAACCGTCCCAATCCTCCTCGGACATACCGTCTTCGAGCGAGATGATGGCGGGATACTGACGCACCCAATCGGCCCAGAAATTCACCATTTCCTCGGAGGTGCGCTCGCTCTTGTCCGACTTCTTGAACACGTACTTGCCGCCCTGATAGAATTCGCTCGAGGCCGGATCGAGACAGATCCCGATCTGTTCGCCGGCCTTATATCCGGCCTGCGTAATGCCTTCGAGGAGCAGCTCGAGCGCCTCGATATTGGACTTCAGATTAGGCGCGAATCCGCCTTCATCCCCTACCGCGGTCGAGTAGCCGCGTTTGGCGAGCACCTTTTTGAGAGTGTGGAAGACCTCGACGCCCATGCGCAGAGCTTCGGAGAATTTTTCCGCTCCGTAGGGAGCGATCATGAACTCCTGCACATCGACGGAATTGTCGGCGTGCGCGCCGCCGTTGAGTACGTTCATCATGGGCACCGGAAGCACGCACGCTCCCACGCCGCCCAGATAACGGTAAAGCGGTGTCTTCTGCGAGACGGCTGCGGCGCGCGCGGCTGCCATGGAAACGGCCAGAATGGCGTTGGCTCCCAGGCGGCTCTTATTCGGACTGCCGTCCAGACGGATCATGGAGCGGTCGATATCGGACTGCTGAGAGGCATCCTTGCCGTGCAGGCACTCGGCTATCTCGCCGTTGATATGGGCAGCAGCCGCTTGCGTGCCCTTTCCCAGGTAGCGCGACTGATCGCCGTCGCGTAATTCCACGGCTTCATGCTCGCCCGTAGATGCGCCGGAGGGCACGGCGGCCCTTCCCATGCTGCCGTCCTCCAGATAAACGTCCGCTTCAACGGTCGGATTGCCACGCGAGTCGAGGATCTCCCGGCCTGCTACTCGTACTATCCTGATCATAAGTTTTTAGAATTATAAGGTAGCAGTATTCAGAGCCGTGACCGGCGGTTTCAGTTCAGAGGCGCGTGCGCGCCGGCCGCCTGAACGACCTTGCGGATTGCGGCGGCCACGACATCCGGCTGATAGAGCTGAATCTCGCGCCCGCTCTCTTTTACCGTCACCAGCTCCCCGGTTGCCGATAGCCTGGCGAGGTTGGCCTGAAGGTTCTTACGATCGTTGTTCAGATCCGCAACCGCCCAGCCCGGCGCTGCGCGATCAAAGGCCGCCTCCCGGGCCAGCACTATGAGCGGCTTGTTCCCGAGTGGTTGCGGATTCGCGGCGGTTTTCTGGTAAAGCTTATCCATTTCCTCAGGTAAGAAAGAGAATTCACTATCCGCGGCTTGATTATACTTATCCTGCTTTCGCGCTATCCTCCAGATTCTTTGGAGTTCCGGAGCTAATTTACTCCGCGGATTATTCTGGTCAAATTTGACGGATTTAGTCGGTTTTACAACCAAGGAATCGGCAGATCCGCCATCGGCTTTCCAGCAAGTCTGGACCGGCGGGATGTCTCTTTTCTGAGAAGTCTCCCGGTAGCGAACGGCTTTCTCGTTGAGGATTATGAAATCGTTTTCGTCCGTGCTATCTACCAGCACCATGCCGCCGACATCGTTCGGATAGGTATTGGCGAAGACACGCACCATGGCGCCCCCCAGAGCTGCCCCCACCAGTACAAAGGGACCTTTCTCGCCGGCATTTGCCAATGCCGTGTGTAACTCGTAGGCGATCTGCGACATGGACCGCGGGAGCGGTCCGGCATCGCTCCAGGCATAACCTGCCCGATCGTAACTGCAGGCGCGGGTGAACTGCGCCACTTTCGGCTGCGCCAGCGCCCATACCAAAGACAAGTCGCCCGCCCCGCTTTCCATCACCACGGTTGGCGATCCTTCGCCCGTGCAATGGAGGTGCAGGCGATGTCCTCCCGCGTCGACCAACTTGCCTGGCGGAGGTATCGGTTGTGTGGGCGCTGGCTGCGCCATTGCGGCCGGACACGCCAGCAGCGCAGCCGCCGCCATTGCCGTCCAGGCCATCGACGTTGCTCCTAAGCCCGCTTTTGACATGCGAGCCTAGAGCTTCGAAACCGTATTGCTACTCGTATTCGTCACCCAGACGTCGGCTCCGTCAAAAGCCACGCCGCTGGGAAAATTCCCGACCGGAAAGGAGCCCAGGTTGGCGCCGGTCTGGGCCGCCAGCTTCGTAACGAAATTGGCGCCGGAATTGGCTACCCAGATGCCGCCCCCGCTGAAAGCCAATCCGATGGGGGCGTTGCCCACGGCAAAGGTTCCCGCTATATCGCCGTTGCTGGCCGCCAGTTTGGTGACGCTGTTGCTGCCGCCGTTGGCAACCCAGATATAGGCGCCGTCGAAGCAGACGCCCTGCGGGCTCCTTCCGACATTGAAAGTTCCCTCCAGTGTACCGTTGCTGGCCAGCAACTTGGTTACCGTGTTATTCATCTGGTTGGTCACCCAGATGCTTGTGCCATCAAACGCCACGCCTGAGGGATAGCCGCCTACGGTAAAGGTTCCCAGGACCGTGCCATCGCTGGCCCGCAGTTCCGTGACGTTAGACGTGAGCAGGTTTGCCACCCAGAGGTTGGCGCCATCGAATGCGATGCCGGTGGGAAAGGTTCCTACGGTAAAGTTTCCCAATATGGCCCCGTCGCTGGCGCGGACCTTAGTGACGTTGTTGCTATTCTTGTTGGTGACCCAGATATTAGCGCCATCGAATGCCACTCCGCTTGGATTCGTGCCCACGCCAAACGTTCCCAGCAGCGTCCCGTTATTGGCCTGCAGCTTGGTTATGCTGTTGCTATTGGAATTTGCCACCCAGATATCGGCTCCGTCAAACGCTACTCCCTGCGGGCCGGCGCCCACGGCGAAGCTGGTGGTGAGGTTGGCCGGATACCAGCGCAGTAAGGCAATGGCATTGAAATTCACCTGCGCGGTAGTTGCGGCGGGCGAACTCAGAGGACCAAGCTCCGCGCTCGGGTTTGCCGAGCCCCCACGCTGCGCCTGAAGACAGCACAATAGGATCGCTGCGCCAACTAATGTTAGTATAAAGGTCCGTTTCATTGTAATGCATGCTCCTTGAATCTCGGTGCGCGATTGTTTACATTTTTGACACGGCGTTGCTGTTGGTATTGGTAAGCCAGATGTTAGCTCCGTCGAAGACCGCGCCGGTGGGCGTAACTCCGGTGGCGAAGGTACCCAACACGGTCCCGTCGCTTGCCCGCAACTTGGTAACGTTGTTGCTGACCTGGTTGGCCACCCAGATATTGGCTCCGTCATAGATCAATCCATGGGGTCCGCTTCCCACGGCAAAGGTTCCGAGAACGGTGCCGTCGCTCACCCGTACTTTCGAGACATTATTGCTAAGGCTGTTGGCCACCCACATGTAAGTTCCGTCAAAAGCGAGTCCTACGGGCCCGCTTCCCACTGAAACCGTTTCCAAAATGGTGCCCGTGACCGGCGCTAGCTTGATGAGGTTGTTGCTCTGGCTATTGGCCACCCAGATATAAGTTCCGTCGAAAGCGATGGCGCTCGGGCCATTCGCAACGGTAAATGTGTTCAACACCGTCCCATCGGCGGCACGCAACTCGGTGACGCTAGCAGCGCCGAAGTTGGTAACCCATACGTGCGTGCCATCGAAAGCCATTCCCAGCGGATTCAATCCCACGCTAGAGGTACCCAGCTCGAAACCGTCACTTCCTCGCAACCTGGTCACGGTGTTGCCGCCGAAGTTAGCTACCCAGAGATCGGCTCCGTCAAAGACCAACCCTTGCGGATCGGTGCCGACCACGAAAGTGCCCAGCAACGCGCCGTCGCTGGCGCGTATTTTGGTAACATTGCCGCCCCCCGAATTCGCAGCCCAAATAGAAGACCCGTCAAATTCTATTCCCGCCGGATTAGTGCCCACTGGAAAATTGGCAGCTTCGTTGGCGGCGTACCACCGGCGCAGAGCAATCGCAGCGCGGTTAGGTCCGGGAGGACCTTGCGGACCCTGCGCTCCGGTGGGCCCTGCCGGACCGGACGGGCCCGCTGGACCCGCCGGCCCTTGAGCCCCCGCCGGACCAGCAGGCCCTTGAGCCCCTGCCGGACCCTGTGGGCCCGCCGGACCTACGGAACCTTGCGGACCAACTGGCCCCGCGGGACCCTGCGGCCCGGCAGGTCCAGTCAAACCTTGCGGACCGGCAGGTCCGGTCGCGCCCCGCGCACCGGCAGGCCCAGTCAGGCCTTGCGGTCCCGCAGGTCCGGTCGCGCCCTGCGGTCCTTGCGGCCCAGTTGAGCCTTGCGGCCCCGCCGGCCCGGCTGGGCCCTGGGGCCCTGCCGGTCCAGCGGGACCAGTTATTCCCAGCCCGACGGTGAGGGAGGCCGTTTCCGAAGAACTGTTGGTCACTGTCAGTAGATAATTGCCCGAACCCAGATTAGGCGGTAGGTTAGCGACCAGCGTCTGATTCGTTACGGAACCTAAGGTAAGTTGAAAATTGTCCAAAGCCGCAGTCGGCCCAGCGAAGTTCGGCATGAAGTTTTCGCCTGTGATCGTGATCTGGCCCGCACTGACCGTGGCGCTCAGAATCACTGGTTGTGTGCCGGGTTGGGCCCACATCACCAACGGCGCACCAAGAACTAACAGCAGGTTGGCAGCCCGCCCCATCGCTTGCCTATTCGATTTACTCCATTGCATAGCTGCCTCCAGCCCAAAGCGTTATTGACTTTCTAAGATCACTAACCAAATACTGCCTTTTTTCGAATCCTTGAGTAAGGACATAAAAATCGTACTGCGAGAGCATGGGAAGCGCAAGCGAAAAATCTCAGCAGTGCGGACAGGATGCCAACGGTGAAGCGAGGTAATGATAGTACTGGTCATTAGAAAGGACCCGCACAGTTTGAAAAGCCAAACAAAAAGTGTGTACTAGCTATTGCTACTTACCACAGGGTCAGCTACGATAGCGGCGATCTACTTGCAATTCAGTGCCTGGTGCAACTGTGGGGGACCATGTTTGAAACTCACGCCTGCAAGCCCTTGGACGCACGGATACAACGGGCGCTGGACCTGATCCATCAGGGACTTCATCGTCAGCTAGCCGTTTCCGAGCTGGCCCGGCAGGTGGGGCTGTCGGATTCGCATTTCCATCATTTGTTCCGCCGCGAAATCGGAGTTAGTCCTGCTAAATACCTAGACGAGCTCATGCTTCGCGAAGCGGAGCATCTGATTAAAACCACGACGCTGCCGGTCAAAACTATTTTTACTATCGTGGGCGCCACCGACCGCAGTCACTTCGTCCGGAAGTTCCGGCAAGTCTATGGGTTATCTCCATCGCAATATCGTCTGCGCAAGGCCCGGCGGGACTCCCATTCAGATGGAGCAGAGGGTTGTTGACCATGAAAACCGGAAGTGTCAATAAATGGTTCGTCAATTAGTCTTGGCATTGAAATCAGGATGTATCATTAATTAGCTCTCCTCCGAGAAAAGCAGAAATGGCCTCTTGCGAGGCTCGACCGGCATGGAGTATTTTCGAGTGTACCCGACCAGATAAGAGGGGTACAGAGGAGAAAGAATGTTTCGAACACAGCCACTTACTCTACTTGCTATCGGCCTTTTGGCCTCGTTGTCAATGGGCATCACTTGGGGCCAATCGCCGGCCACGACCACACCGCCGGCCGCCGATACTCTGCAGGTTAACTACTTTGCGAATGCCAACACGGCAGGCGCTCCCGATGGAACTGTACAGCTGGACAATCCTGGAACTTCAGGCACGACTATCTGTGCAATGATCTACGTCTTCGAACCGGATGAAGAGATGGCCGAATGTTGCGGCTGCACCTTGACTCCGGACGATCTGCGCACGCTTTCGGTCAACACTAATCTTACATCCAACCCCCTCACCGGCGGCGCCTTGTCGGGAAGCGGAGTGATTAAGATCGTGTCGTCGAAGGACAGTGGAATTTGCGACCCGAGGACGCTTTCGCCGACTCCGGCGACGCGCGATTGGGGAACTCACATCCTGGCGGTATCGACGGGTGGTTATGTCGTCACAGAGACCACATTTCAGAGCGCTACTCTGAGCTCCGCCGAGGTGTCGTCGCTGCAGAGCGGTTGCTCGGCCATCGTCTTAGAAGGTTCGGGTCATGGCATCTGCACGTGCGGTACCGGTTCGTAGGGTACACCGATAGCTTGTAGTTTGCACAGCATTAACGCCAGCCGCCAGGCAAGTCTTGGCGGCTGGCGCTCTTCAGGAAACAAAAACTTCAGGGGACACAAATCGAATGCATTCACATATAGGGGCAGGGTTAATCTTGATCGCCGTTGCGACGGCCGGGGGTCTTAGAGGCGGTAACGCCGCGGATGGCGGATCGGAGGTGGTGGCGGAAATCGGCGGGCACCAGATCACACGCTCCGAACTCGAGCAGAAGGAATCGGCCAAACTACTAAAGGTACGCAGCCAGTATTATCTGGCCGAACGCGAAGCGCTCAATCAGCTTATCGACGACTACCTGCTCGAGGAAAAGGCACGCGTCGAAGGTCTTACCGTTGCCGACCTGATCAAGCGCGATATCGAAAGTAAGATTCAGGACCCCACCGAGGATCAACTCCGCGTTTATTACGAAGGGGTCGGCACCGACGAGCCATACACGGCTGTGCGCGAGAAGATTCTGGTCTACATCCACCAGCGCAGAGTCAGCGCTGCCCGCGCCGAGTACCTGAGGTTGTTGCGCGAGCAGGCAGGCGTGCTCGTGAGCCTGGGTGCTCCCACCGCGGATGTGGCGATTGCCGGCGCGCCGCTGCAGGGGGCCAAGGAAGCTCCGGTCAAAATCATCGAGTTTGCGGACTACGAGTGTCCCTACTGCCAGCAAATTCATCCACTGCTCAAAAAGCTGGAGCAGCAGTTCGATGGCAGGGTTGCCCTGGCGTTTAAGGACTTCCCGCTGCCGATGCATCCGCGTGCGGCAAAGGCGGCTGAAGCGGCCCGATGTGCCGGGGCTCAAGGCCAGTTTTGGGAACTGCACGATATGCTTTTCGAACATCCCACTCACCTCGAAGTCCCGCAATTGAAGGAGTACGCCCAAACGCTCCACCTCGACATGGCTAAGTTCGATAAATGCCTGGAATCGGGCGAGCAAACCGCCGCCGTGCAAAAAGATTTTGCCGAGGCGCAACGTCTGGGACTTTCGGGGACGCCGAGCTTTTTTGTTAACGGCCACTTCTTCAGCGGCATGGTCAAGTACAACACCCTGCGCGAGATGGTCGAACAAGAACTGGCTGCGCCGATTGCATCCAATCGGAAGTAGCAGCGGACGGTAGGATTCCAGACCGGGGAGCAGTGGTTACTATGGGCCCAAAAAATTTATTTCGTTCCTTACTCATCGCTGTACTGGCGGCGGGGATGGCGGTTGCGGCGACACTGCCGCCTTTCGTTCAAACCGCCGCACCCAACTCCACAGACACCCAGCTTACCATCACGGGCCTGAATTTTTCTCCATTTGGCGGTAATCCGCTGGTGACCCTCGGCACCGTCACGCTTGTGTTGGTTACATACAGTAATTCCAATATCGTGGCCATACTGCCGGCAGACACATTCGTTGCGGGGACCACTTACGATCTTACAGTCAGTCAAGGCACCCTGGTATCGGATCCGTTCGGAGTGATATTCGGCGCCGCCGGGCCGCAGGGACCACAAGGTCCGGCAGGTCCCCAAGGCCCAGCCGGGCCTACCGGACCGACAGGCCCAAAGGGTGCCACTGGGCCTACAGGGCCTACGGGGCCTACGGGGCCGCAAGGCGTTCCCGGTCCGGCCGGATTAGTATGGAGGGGGACATGGAGCAGCACCACGACCTACAACCTGGGAGCCGCGGTGGGTTACGTCGGCTCCAGTTTTGTCAGCCTGGTCAACAACAACACAGGTAATGTACCGACTACCGCCACCACTTTCTGGAGCCTCATAGCGGCGCGCGGCACTCCGGGAGCTACCGGGCCCACCGGTGCACAGGGGCCAGCCGGGCCGACCGGTAACACCGGGCCGCAGGGGCCGCAGGGGCCGCAAGGTCAACTGGGACCCACCGGACCTACAGGTCCAATAGGACCCGCCGGGTTAGTGTGGGAGGCGGCCTGGAGTAGCTCGGCAACCTACACTGTCGGCGAGGCGGTGAGTTACAACGGCTCCAGCTATGTCAGCCTGGTGAACAATAATAAGAACCAAACACCATCGTCTACTTCGCCGGACTGGAACCTTCTGGCGCAGGAAGGCGCGGCCGGAACCAACGGCAATACCATTTGGAACGGAACCACTACCCCGCCCAGCGCCACCGGCGTCAACGGCGACTTTTATCTGGATACCGTCACTCATTGTCTCTATGGACCGAAAGCTTCCGGGGCGTGGCCGACCACCTGCGTGTCGGTAGTTGGTCCACAGGGAGCCACGGGGGTGCAGGGCCCGCAGGGCGCTACCGGGCCGCAAGGGTCGCAGGGGCCGACCGGGGCCACCGGTCCGCAGGGTCCCGCGGGGACCAATGGCAATACGGTTTGGAATGGAACCACAACGCCGCCCAGCGCCACCGGCGTCAACGGCGACTTTTATCTGGATACAGTCACTCATTGTCTCTATGGACCGAAGGCATCGGGGGCGTGGCCGACCACCTGCGTGTCGGTGGTTGGTCCACAGGGAGCCACGGGGGTGCAGGGCCCGCAGGGCGCTACCGGGCCGCAAGGGTCGCAGGGGCCGACCGGGGCCACCGGTCAGCAGGGTCCCGCGGGGACCAATGGCAATACGGTTTGGAACGGAACCACAACGCCGCCTCCCAGCACGGGTGTGAACGGCGACTTCTATCTGGATACGACTACGCATTGCCTATATGGACCGAAGGCATCGGGGGCGTGGCCGACCACCTGCGTGTCGGTAGTTGGTCCACAGGGAGCTACGGGGGCGCAGGGCCCGCAGGGCGCTAGCGGGCCGCAAGGGTCGCAGGGGCCGACCGGGGCCACCGGTCAGCAGGGTCCCGCGGGGACCAATGGCAATACGGTTTGGAACGGAACCACAACGCCGCCTCCCAGCACGGGTGTGAACGGCGACTTCTACCTGGATACCACTACGCATTGTCTGTATGGACCGAAGGCATCGGGGGCTTGGCCGACCACCTGCGTGTCGGTGGTTGGTCCACAGGGAGCTACGGGTCCACAAGGGGCCACCGGTCCGCAAGGTGCTAACGGGCCGCAGGGTGCACAAGGTACACAAGGTCCTACTGGCGCCACGGGTCCGCAAGGTCCCCAGGGTAACGCGGGCACCAACGGCAATACGGTTTGGAACGGAAGTGGCGCTCCAGCCAGTACCGTCGGAGTGAACGGCGATTTCTATTTGAATACGGTAAATAATTGCCTGTATGGGCCGAAGACTTCCGGCGCCTGGCCGACGTCCTGCGTGTCGCTGGTCGGTCCACAGGGCGTCGCGGGTCCACAGGGAGCTACGGGTCCACAAGGTGCTAACGGGACACAAGGTCCACAAGGTCCCACTGGCGCCACGGGTTCGCAAGGTCCCCAGGGTAACGCGGGCACCAACGGCAATACGGTTTGGAACGGAAGTGGCGCTCCAGCCAGTACCGTCGGAGTGAACGGCGACTTTTATTTGAATACGGTAAATAATTGCCTGTATGGGCCCAAGACTTCCGGCGCCTGGCCGACGTCCTGCGTGTCGCTGGTCGGTCCACAGGGCGTCGCTGGTCCACAAGGGGCTACCGGCCCGCAAGGTGCTAACGGGCCGCAGGGTGCACAAGGTACACAAGGTCCCACTGGCGCCACGGGTCCGCAAGGTCCCCAGGGTAACGCCGGAACCAATGGCAATACGGTTTGGAATGGAACCACAACGCCGCCTCCCAGCACGGGTGTGAACGGCGACTTCTACCTGGATACCACTACGCATTGTCTGTACGGACCGAAGGCATCGGGGGCGTGGCCGACCACCTGCGTGTCGGTAGTTGGTCCACAGGGAGCTACGGGTCCACAAGGGGCCGCCGGTCCGCAAGGTGCTAACGGGCCGCAGGGTGCACAAGGTACACAAGGTCCCACTGGTGCCACGGGCCCGCAAGGCCCTCAGGGTAACGCGGGCACCAACGGCAATACGGTTTGGAATGGAAGTGGCGTTCCAGCCAGTACCGTCGGAGTGAACGGCGATTTCTATTTGAATACGGTAAGTAATTGCCTGTATGGGCCGAAGACTTCCGGCGCCTGGCCGGCGTCCTGCGTGTCGCTGGTCGGTCCACAGGGAGCTACGGGTCAACAAGGGGCCACCGGCCCGCAAGGTGCTAACGGGCTGCAAGGTCCGCAAGGTCCGACCGGCGCAACCGGGCCGCAAGGCAATACGGGCGCGACAGGCCCGACAGGTCCCTCAGGCCCTCAAGGGCCAGCCGGACCACCAACCATATTGAGTGGATTCTGCGGCACTACGACGGGTCCGAATCCGACCGCAACCACGGGCGTTCTGCTGGCATTGGGTTCGGAGGATGTAACCCAGCCTTCCTGCTTCAACGGATATACGGGCGCCACGGTAGTAGGGCTGCCCATACCTTCGGCGGGCACTCTGATGAACCTCACCGTAGCGTCGAATTTGAATGGCGCTTATCCGATAACCGTTAACGTGTATGTCACCGGAGTCGTTACCACGATTACCTGTACCATCACGGCGAACTCCTGCACAGATACTCAACACACAGCAACGGTGAACGCGGGGGATACAGTCGCCGTACAACTCTCGGGTCAGCCTCCGTCGCTGGGGGGTACGCTAAGTATTCACGCCTCCATCGAGAAGCAATAGGAGGGATGCGCTCCTGGTGCTTCCGTAGGTGGGAGGATTTTTAGCCAAATTCGGCCGGCAGGATGTTCCAGCCGTCGCATATGTGCCGACAAATCGGGCGATTTATACTGTGTTAGGATGAAGATTCGTCGAAGGTCTGAATTTATACAATTGGATGAAGTGAAATCGATGACGCGTAAGCGCCACCAAAGCTCACCGCCGGTTTCGCGGGATCCCCGTCAACCATCTATGATATCGGTACCTTCCCGCTGACGCGGGAAATCTTGGTCGGTTTGGAGGTGTAGTTTATTTTGGCGGAAGTAAAGCTGCAAGAGGGCGAGACGCTAGAGAACGCCTTACGCCGCTTCAAACGCAAGGTCCAGCAAGAGGACATTATTAAGGAGGTCAAGCGGCACTCCTTTTATTTGAAGCCGGGAGAGAAGAAACGAGTCAAGCAGGCGCTGGCCCGTAAACGAAACCGGAAAAAGACGCGCCGGGAAATCGAGTAACCACAAGCGGACAGGTTAGGCCTGTCCGCTGCAACCCATTCGAGGAAGCCAGGGTTATGGCGGAGTTCCAGGATCGAGTTCTCAAGTGTTCGGATTGCGGAGCGGAATTTGTTTTCACAGCAGGGGAACAACATTTTTTCTCCGATAAGAATTTCAAAAACGAGCCCAAACGCTGCAAAGCGTGCAAAGGGAAACGGCAGGGTGCGCCCGCGGCTGCCGGCAAAGTCGAAACCATGACGGTTTGCTCGCAGTGCGGACGCGAGACGACCGTGCCATTTAAGCCCACCCAGGGAAGGCCGGTGTATTGCCGGGAGTGTTTCTTGGGCCGCAAAGCATCGGCAGCAACCGGATAGCCGGCCGGCATAGCGACAGTTTCGTCCTTCTCAGGTCTGCTCCTGGCGGGTTCTCTAGGCTCTCTGCCAGGAGTGGCCTTGTCTTCCTATTGCGCGAACCTCGATAATAGCCGCATGCGCCATGACCAACCCAGGCGCGGCGCACGCCACGCGGATTGGCTCCGCATCGCCATCCAGACTATCGTCTATGTAGTTCTTTACTTCGCTACGGCTTTCGTAGTGGGTCCGCTGCTGGCCTGGGTGTTCGGATATATCGCTGGAATTACTACGACAGGATTGCTGGCCGCCGTGGTCGCCAACGGCCTTTGCATGCGGATTTACGAGCGGCGCCAGATTGCCGCGATCGGATTGCTTTGGGATAAGGCATCGCTGGTCAATCTGGGCCTGGGATGTTTGGGCGGCATCGGGGCGGCTGCGCTGGTTCTGGCGGGACCGCTACTGGCCCGGACTGCACATTTCAGTCGCTCGCTCGACCCCGACGCTGGAAGCCCGGGATCATTCGCCCTGGTCACCGCATCGCTGCTGTTCGGCGCGGCGGGCGAAGAGATGTTGTTCCGCGGCTTCGGATTTCAAGTCCTGCTGCGCGGGCTGGGCGATTGGTCTACCATTCTGCCTGTAGGTCTGGTCTTTGCCGCGTTGCACGCAGTGAATCCGCACGCCACCTGGCTGGGTCTCGCCAATACCGCAGGTTTCGGCATTCTATTCGGTTACGCATTCGTGCGCAGCCGGGACCTGTGGCTGCCCATAGGCCTGCACTTCGGCTGGAACTTTACACTCCCACTGTTCGGCGTGAACGTCAGCGGGCTTACAATGAGATTGACCGGGTTCAATATGGAGTGGTCCGCCGGGGCGCTGTGGAGTGGCGGAGAGTACGGTCCCGAGGCCAGCATCTTGACTTCGGCCGTGCTGGTTCTGCTATATGTCTATTTATGGAAGGCGCCCATATGGCGGCAGCGCTCCGCGTTGCTGGACCCGCCTGTGGGTGACGTAACATGCGTACCTGGGCAGCCGGTTTCGCCATCTTCGTGATGCCGCTGACACCGCTCCTGAGCGGGGCTGATCGCCTCGCCGAGCAGGATCGTATCGAACTGATGCGCGGCTTGTCGTCGGAGTATGCCACCGTGAAACAATTCCTGCCGCGCTCGAGGAAGGCTCTGCCCTTCGAATCCAGCGGAACATTCGACAAGAAAGAGTGGCAAGCGGCGGCCAAGGAGTTCGGACCCGCGGCGCGCGTCGGCGATCTGGTGCAAGTGACCAAGGTAGTGTTTGAATCCGACAAGCTGGTATTGCAGATTAACGGTGGATTCAAGGGCGGACACAAGTGGTATCAGGGTGTGCAGGTGGGCGGCGGCATGGGCGGGGGCGGTGCGACCACTCCCATCGCTACAGGCGATTCCAACGCCCAGAGCGGCACGGCCATCGAGATCCTCTTCCATAAACAGCTCGAGCCGATGAAGGCCGCGGATGTCAAAAAGATGCTGGCGCCGGTGCTGGATTTCGAGAAGCGCAGCGCGACCGAGTTGTACTCCGAGAACCTGCCGCCGGAAGTGCAGAAAGCCATCCAGACGAAAAAGGTGATTCAAGGCATGGATCGCGACCAGGTGCTGATGGCGATGGGCCATCCCGATCACAAATCGCGCGAAGTGAAAGACGGCATGGAGCTCGAAGACTGGATTTTCGGCCAGCCGCCGGGCAAGATCACTTTCGTGACCTTCAACGGCAGCAAAGTCATCAAGGTCAAAGAAGAATACGCGGGACTGGGCACCCAGGTGGCCGATCCCAAAGTGCCGCGCTAGCCGCTGCTGGCACGCAGGCAGCCGCTGCTGATATCCTGAACTTTAACCCACTCATCAAAATCCTAGGAGAAAAAATGGCGGTAAAGGTAGGTATCAACGGCTTCGGCCGCATCGGTCGGAATGTGGTCCGTGCGGGTTTAAACCGGAGCGGCATCGAATTCGTGGCGGTGAACGATCTGACGGACACCAAGACCCTCGCGCATCTGTTCAAGTACGACTCCGTGCTGGGAACTTTGCCGGAGGAGATTCAGGCCGGAACGGACGTCATCACGGTGGGCGGCAAGTCCATCAAAGTATTCGCCACCAAGGATCCCGCGCAGCTCGATTGGAACTCGGTGGGCGCCGAGATCGTGATCGAATCGACGGGCCGGTTCACGGATGCCAAGCTCGCCTACAATCATATGCGCGGCAGCGTTAAGAAGGTCATCATTTCGGCGCCTGCGACCAATGAAGATGTCACTCTGGTGCTGGGAGTGAACGACGCTGCTTACGATCCGGCCATACACAATATCGTTTCGAACGCCTCCTGCACCACCAACTGCCTGGCGCCCATTGTGAAAGTGCTGCACGAGAAGGTCGGGATCCTGAAAGGATCGATGACCACCATACACAGCTACACCAACGATCAGAATGTGCTGGATTTTCCGCATAAAGACCTGCGGCGGGCGCGCGCCGCGGCGCTCAACATGATTCCCACCACGACCGGCGCGGCCAAAGCCATTGGCCTGGTGATGCCAGAGCTGAAAGGCAAGCTGGACGGGTACTCCATGCGCGTGCCGACGCCGGATGTCTCTGTGGTTGACCTGGTAGCGGTTACCGCGCGCCCGACTACGGCCGAGGAGGTGAACGGCGCGTTCAAGGCTGCCGCGGAGGGCCCTATGAAGGGCATCCTGGCGTATACCGAAGACCCCGTCGTATCGACCGATATGCTGCACAACCCCAATAGCTCGATCGTGGATTCGCAGATGACCAAGGTGCTGGACGGCAACCTGGTGAAAGTGATCTCCTGGTATGACAACGAGTGGGGCTATTCTTCCCGGGTGGTCGATCTGATCGAGTTTTTGGTGAAGAAAGGGTGGTAACTCCGCCGGTTTGCGGATCAGTAGTAGCGCGGCACGGATGGATCGATCTCCAGGCTCCAGCGATCGATCCCTCCGGTCATGCTCCGGCAGTTCTCGACGCCCTGGCTGCGCAGCCATTCGACCACCTGCAGGCTGCGCATCCCATGGTGGCAGAACACCACCAGCGGGTCGGGGGTTGCCCGTAGCGAGTCGATCGATTGCGGCACGCCCCGCATGGGAATCAGCTCGGCATCTGCGATGTTTGCCTGGCGGTGCTCGAACGGCTCGCGCACGTCTACCAGGCGCATCTTCTCGCCGCTGTCCAGTCGGCGCTTGACTTCCTGAGGTTCGATTTCGATTTCCGGCACAACCACCTCCGGAAACATAAATATCGCGTTCCGGCGTGCGGGCGCAAGCCTGGATTGTTGAAACCATTTTTGAAACCGGAAGCGGCCCGAGCACCGTCTACAGGCTTGTTATAATCGTTTGGTATCTACCGGGTTGGAACCGCGTCCCACAATCAAAAACATGAAGTGTGTCTTCGCAATTATTTTGACTGCCGCCGTGAGTTTCGCGGCGAATCTGGACTTCGGCACGGGTCAAGCCGCGCGCCTGGTGATCGGGCAGCCGTATTTCGACTCGGAATCGGATAGCGCCAGCAATACGATTCTGGGCGCCGCGGGCGGCGTGGCATACGTGAATAACATGCTGTTTGTGGTCGATTCCAACGTGGTGGGGGCCGCGCCGGTGAACAACCGTGTGGTGATCTACCAGAACATCGGCGGCCAACTGCCCGCGCTCACCTCTCAATTGCAGTACAACCGAGTGTGCCCGGCATGCGTGGGGACCGCTAATGTGGTGCTCGGCCAGCCCGATTTCGTCACCACCTTGCCGGTGCCCTGCATTCCTCCCGACACTACCTCGGCTACCACGCCCACCTCGCCGGTGTGCCCCACCAATCCGCCCACCACGCCTCAGGCCACGGGTATGCGGGCGCCCACGGCGGTAGCGTCCGACGGAACCCACCTGGCCGTCGCCGACACGCTTAACAACCGTGTGCTCATCTGGAATAGCATTCCGGCCAGCATCCAGCAGCCGCCCGATGTAGTCGTGGGACAGACCAATTTCACCTCGGCGACTTTCCCCGGCGATACGCCGACGGCCTCCTCACTGCGCGGTCCGCAAGGCGTCTGGCTACAGAACGGGAAGTTATACATCGCCGACACTCAGAACGACCGTGTATTGATTTTCAATTCCATACCGGCCAGCAATGGCGCGTCGGCCGACGTGGTTCTGGGCCAACCCAATATGACCACGTATGTGCAGGTGAATATTGCCGAACAGAAGACCGACGCCGCCGCCAACAATTTGCTCAACCCCGTGTCGGTGACCTCCGACGGTACGCATCTGTTTGTCACGGACCTGGGTTACAACCGGGTGCTGATCTGGAATTCCATTCCTACCAGTAACCAGGCGTCTGCCGATGTGGTGGTGGGCCAGCCGGATATGGTCAGCTCTACGCCGGATGATGCCTATACCTGCTCCATAGCCGGGGAATGCCCCGCTACGGCGACCGGCCAGGGCGTGGAATCCCCCGCCATGTGTACCGTCTCGAACGGGGTGGATTTCAACAATAGTCCCACTTATCCGGCTCTGTGCAAGTACACGCTGAGTTACCCGCGTTTCGCGCTTTCCGACGGCAAGCGCCTGTTCATCGCGGACGGCGGCAACGACCGCGTGCTGGTTTACAACACGATTCCCACGGCCAACGCCGCGGGCGCGGACGTAGTGCTGGGAGAGCCTAACGATACTGTGGACCAGCCGACCGACGGAGCGGATGCCTTGAACACGCCGCTTTCGCTTGCCTGGGATGGCAGCAACCTTTACGTCGCGGACTGTTATAACCAGCGCGTCCTTGTTTTTACGCTGGCCGAACAGGATCTGACCTATACGGCGGTGCGCAACGCCGCCAGCCTGACCATCTATGCGATCGGCACGGTGACTCTGGGCGGCACGATCAAGGCGGGTGACAAAGTCACCGTAACGATCAATGCAACGAATTACGGGTACACCATTCAAAGTGGGGACGACTTCGCTGCAATCGTGAACGGGCTGGTAGCGCTGATCAACGCCGGTAAGGGAGATCCGAACGTGCTGGCGACGGGGGATTCGCCGGCCGACGAAGTGGTGCTAACCGCCCGGACCGAGGGCAGCGCGGGCGACAATGTTACGCTGGCGACCAGCATCTCGACGAATGCGACCATTACGGCTACGGCGAGCGGCGCCAATCTTGCCGGCGGTGGGAACGCAGCCGCCGTGGCTCCAGGAGGGCTGGTCACTATTCTGGGAAGCAATCTGAGCGACCAGACGGCAGCGGCTCCCGCCGGGGCCACGCAGTTGCCTACCACGCTCGGCGGAGTACAGGTGTACTTCAACGGCGTAGTGACGCCGCTCATGTACGTTTCGCCCAGCCAGATCAATACGCAGGTCCCGTGGTCTTTCGTCAGCACCACCACGGCCAACGCCTGGGTCCGCATTCAACGCTCGGACGGCACCATCTCGGTAACCAATCCCGAGGCAATCACCATAGTGGGCGCCAATCCAGGCGTATTCGTACAACCCACCAAACTCACCGACCCGCGGCCGGCGATCATGCTGCACTCATCGAACTTCGCCACGGGTGTGATCTCCGTAGATGGAACGATCAAGGCGGGCAACATCGGCACCATTTGTATCGGATCGACTGCGACGCTCACCGTTGCGAGCACCGGCACGACGGGTTGCACCGGCCAGAGCTACTCGTATACCGTGCAGGCCAGTGACACGCTGGCATCGGTGGTGAACGCGTTTGTGGCGCTCATGAAGAACGATCCACAGGTGGAGGCGTACGCGGCCCCCGCCTTCACGCGCATCGTGTTGCAGGCCAAGGTGGCCGGCACGGCCGGTGACGGCATTCCCTTTCAGGCGGACGTGAACACGGGCGCGAACCTGCTGCTCACCGCCATCGGTCCCGCGGTGGCGAGCGGAGCGGGCGTAACGCTGTGCTGCGCGAGCACGGCAGGGGCGCCGGTGACGGCGAGTTCGCCGGCCGTGCCCGGTGAAACCGTGATCATCTACGCGACCGGCCTGGGCTTGCCCGTTCTCACGCCCGCCGTGCAGCCTTACCTGCTGACAGGAAACGCTTACAGGGGCGCGGCCGATAACACTCCCATAGAAAGCGTCTCCGCGCTGGTCGACTCCTCTACCGCGAATGTCCTCGGAGCGTTTTTGTTGCCGGGGGCGGTGGGGGTGTATCAGGTGAACCTGCAGTTGAGTACTTCTCAGGCCACCAATCCGGACGCGCAGTTAACCATCGCCCAGGATGTTTACGTGAGTAACGCCGTGACTTTCCCGGTGGTGGCTGTCAACACCGTGTCGTCGGTCACTTGCGTCTCGACTTCCTTGAATTCGTCAGGCACAACGACCTGTACCGTCACGCTGAACCTGACGGTAGCGGGTAACGGCACAACGGTCACCATCTCGAGCAATGACAGCCTGCTCACCGCGCCAGCCACGGTAACCATACCGGCCGGCTCTTCGTCGGTCAGCTTTACTGTTACCGCAGGCTCGATTCCGTCGAGTCAGACGGCAGTACTCACCGCGACACTGGGCACCTCGAGCCAGACGGTTTCGATCACGCTTGCTCCGTGAGGCCGCGGCGAGCGCCGCGCTCACGCGAGCCGTTACTTCTTGCTCAGTTTCAGATTCATCACGGCCGTTTTTCGCGAGTCGAAGGTGCTGAGCGTTTTCGCTCCGCTGGTGTCGCCCTGATAGTCTGCACGCAGCTCGTAATCCACGTCCGTGCTCAGGCCGTGAAAGTAGTAAGCTCCGTTGTCCTTGGTGATAAAGGAACGGATTTGCAACGTTTTGATATTTTTCAGTTGGACCACCGCTCCATTGACGGCTTCACCCGAGGCGTCGGTCACGGTACCTTGTACGGTTCTGACGTTGGTTTCCTCTTTTTTCTTTTGCGCGAACGCCATCGAGGCCGGCAGGAGCAGCGCGCAAACTGCCATGCATCCGAGCTTTTGGAGCGCCAGGCGCCTCGCACGACAGGACGCCCTGGGCACCCTGTCCGTCACCAAACTGCTGCACGCAACGATTCGCACGCTATTTCCAGTCCTCCTCGGATTCTTCTTCCTCTTCATCCTCCTCGAGAAATACCTCCTCTTCCTCTTCCTCGATCTCGTCGGCGGATTCCAGCTCCAAGGGATCGGTCGAGATCACTTTCAGATCCGCGCCGCACTCATCGCAACTGATGGAATCGCCCTGATCGACATCTTCCTCATCCACATCAATCGCCCCGTTGCACACCGGGCATGTCACCATAAAAGGAAATCCTCCCGAATACCTGCATTTAACGAAAGCCGCAGAGGTTGCAACTGTATTTTAAGCGATCTCACAGCCAGTGTCGATATTGACGGGCTGGCTATTCTGGCAGTATCGCGTCACAATCTACCTATGCGCGCCATGCTGGTGTTGCTGGCCTTATGCCTGGTGTTCGACGGCTGCAAATCCGAGGGCCAGGGCCGCCGCTATCCCATGCACGGCCAGATTCTGGCGCTGGATGCGCAGAACCACACCGCCACCATCAAGCATGGCAAGATCGGCGATTGGATGGGGGCCATGACTATGGAGTACCCGATCAAGAGTGATGCTGACTGGAGAAAACTGGAGGTCGGCTCCCAAATCGACGCCACCGTCTTCGTCAGCGAAGGCAGTTACTTCGTCGGCGACGTACGAGTCACCGCGACCAAGCCAGGCCACTAATTACTGTGAGATGCGCAAGATCTGCGACGCGACTTGCTGAAAGACGCCATAGAGCTGTTGTGCGTTCGGAGAGTAATAATATTGCCCCACCGGCTGGTTCGGATTGTAAATCGGGCTTCTCGGATCGTTTGACACGCGTTCCATGAACGTCGCATCGATAGGCTCGGCACTGGTGCCCCCCAGGCCGATTGCATAGATGGTTGGGGTCAGATTGGGGTCGTTCCGTATGGCGGTCGCCTGATTGTCGGCGGCATTTACGGACGCGGTCACCAAAGCCGTGGGCGTATCGACGCGGATATGGCCCACATAGGGATTCCCGCTGGGATACAGATCCCCGCCCGCAAAAGCCTGATAACCGGTGGTGGCATTGCCGTAAGAGTCCGTCGCAGGAACGTAGGCGATGTCCTGACGCATTTCGGCCTGGCTTGCCGGCATGGCGCATCCATTCAATCCCCCGGCGACCTGTTCACTGGTAGTGCTGTCGGAAGGGCTGGTGATAGCGAACAAACCCTCCGTGTATCCTGTCGACGGGGCCGGTTCTCCCGACCATTCCGCCACCTCGCCCAGGAGCGTGGTGGTACTCGTGCAACCGCTGGGCGGGTAGCTGACCAGCGAGCCGGTATTGAAGGAACTGTAACGAGTGTCCGTTTGGGTCTTTACCGGGAAGTTCGCGCTGACTCCGTTGGGATGACCGTCGGTGAAGAACACGATCAGATTGAGAGCGCCTGGCTCGTTGATGGCCTGCAATTGAACGTACGCCTGGTTCAGACCAGCCGCCGTGCTGGTGTCGCCGTAACACTGCAGGTTGCCAAGGACCGTGTTCAGCGAAGGACTATTGGAGGCGAAGTTGATGGTGGGCGCATAGGACAGATTGTAGCCGTCCATGAAGGTCACCAGCCCGAGCATATCTCTTGCGTTGGAAAAATCGCCGATAAAACTCTGTGCGGCGGCGATCATCGTAGGGCAGACGCCGGCATATTGCATGGAACTGGAACGATCGAGGACCAGGATCATGACTACGTCGCGCCGCGAGGTCTGCCCCTGGGCGGCGACGGTGGATCCCGACTTTCCCAGAAGCTGCATGAAGGTGAGCGGGACGGTCACGGTGGCCTGCATGCTGACGGTGCGTGTCTTATAAGCGGTCTGCGCCACTGTAGTATTCAGCGTCAGATTGGTAGTATTCCAATACCCGGTCGGAAAGTTGGCGCTGAAATAGTTTTGAGCAGTCGTAGTGGCGCTGGCCGTTTGACTCGTAAGATCGAGGCCGACGCTGAGTGAGCGGGCGCCCGCCAAAGCGGCCGAGTCGACGGCTGCCGACAGCCTGGCCTGGATCAGATAAAGGACGCTGCCGTCGATCGCCAGGCCCACCAGAGGCAGCATGACCACTGCCACCATCATGGTTAACATAATCACTACTATTCCGCGCCGTCCGCGCCGCGAATCAGAAGATCGATCTTTCATAAACTCCCGCGCCGCTCAGATAACTTCCCCAATTGAAATTCGTCGAGGTGAAATAAGTTTCGGTCACATAGGCCAGCTGACCGCCGGTTAAGGAGAGCACGCTGCTGAAGCCTGTCGCGCGCGCTGTGGTGTCGGTCAGGTAATCCGAGGATGATATATTTCCGCTGGTGCCGATAATGCTCGCGCTGGGAGTTCCGAACTTGCTCGAGAAGACGCTGGAGTTGCCCACCACAACGCGTTGAATGAAAACGTCCTGGCCCAGATTCGGGCAACTGGTGGTGTTGGCAGCCAGACCGGCGCCGGTGCACTGCGGCGAAGCGATGTATTCCACGGTTGAAAACAGAAACACCCCGTTGCCGCCCGTGGTGGTGACGTTCAGCCCGCTCGCAAGCATCAATAGCAGGCTCTGGTTTCCGGTCTGCGTGAAGTCCAGCCCCTGGCTATACATGTGCCCCGAATCGCGGCAGATTTGTTCCACCTGCAACCCCTGGATCAGGTTGAGACCGACCACGCTCAGGCCCATCAGCACGACCATCCAGAGCGAGATGCTCAGGCAAAATTCAATCATGGTGGTGCCTGCCTCGCGGGTGTGGACGCGTGGACGCATAGCTTACCTTCGCGCTTAACGCGCTGGAGGCACTCCCCCCGGGGAACCTTCCATGCGATCAAAGGACAGAGCTCCCAGCGATAAGGCCGCTGGATTCCGTAAGATCGGGCCCAACGGAGGAAGGCTGTACCCCTGCACGTACACTTCTACAATGTTGCCGCCCTGGTTACTGTCGACGCCCGAGACCGGTTGCAAGGTATTTGGCAGATAGTATTGGATATTGATCAGCGCCGCGCCCGCCGTGCCGGACAGCAGCCCCATGGCATTTTGCTGCACGGTAGTCTTGATGGATGCGTCCTGCCCCATCCCGGTCATGGTCTGGCTGGTGATGGCATAGCGCACTCCTTCGCGCACCGCGCTTTGCAGCGTGGATCTCACGTAGAACGCCCACGCCATGTCCAGGATCAGAAACACGAAACCGCACAGGGGCAGCAGAACCAGACCTACCTCCACAACCTGCGAGCCGCGTTCACGCGATCTGACCATACAGGTAATCCATCGGCGGAGACGGGGAGGCGCTTTAGGGCGGCGGACAAAGATTCGCGGTAGTACCATAGGCCAGATGACCGACAATGGAATCGTTACGATAGCCAGCCATCACACGGTCGACGAGACCGTTGAAAAACTGCAGCAAATGCTGCGGGCAAACGGTGTCAAATTGTTCGCGCTGATCGACCATAGCGGTGAGGCGGAGAAGGCCGGGATGCAGATGCCGCCCACCAAGCTTTTGATTTTCGGTAATCCCAAAGCCGGAACTCCGATCATGATTGCCACGCCCAGTATGGCCATCGATCTGCCGCTGAAGATCCTGGTGCGGGAGGACGCCGGCCGCAAAGTCTGGATCTCCTACAACAGCCCCGCCTTTCTGCAAGCCCGCCACGGCGTGCCGCAGGAACTGGTCCAAAACATCGCAGGCGTCGCGGCGCTGGCGGCAAAAGCGGCGGAGTGAAGTAGTACCATAATTTACATGCTGCATCTGGAGCGAATGGTCCTGCTCGCCGCCGGGCTGGGGATGGCCAGCGGCGCTGAGCCGGTCAAATTCAACCGTGATATCCGCCCGATCATGTCGGATACCTGTTTTCGCTGCCATGGTCCGGATAAGCGCGCCCGCATGGCCGGCATGCGTCTCGACCGGCGCGAAGAAGCGCTGAAGCCGACCGCGTCGGGAGCCATTCCCATCGTGCCGGGCGACCCCGACAAGAGTGCCATCGTACAGCGTATCTTCGCCGCCGACCCACGCACGATGCCGCCCACCTATGCGCACAAGGTGCTCACTGCCGCACAAAAGGAGACCATCCGGCGGTGGGTGGCCGAGGGCGCCGTATATGAAGGCCATTGGGCCTATCAGCCGGTCACACGGCCGCCGGTTCCTGTCCTGACAAACGCCGCGAATGCGCACGTCCCTATCCGCAATCCCATCGATAACTTCATACAGGCACGCCTTGCCCGCGAGCAGTTGACGCCATCGCCCGAAGCCGACCGCCATACGCTGATACGCCGTGTCACGCTCGACCTCACTGGCATCCCCCCTACGCCCGAGGAAGCCGCCGCCTTCATTGCCGACGCCTCGCCCGACGCATACGAAAAGCTGGTCGATCGGCTGCTGGCCTCGCCGCGCTACGCCGAAATGCGCGCCATGCACTGGCTCGATGCGGTACGTTATGCCGATACCAGCGGCTTCCATGGCGACAATCTGTGGCCCGCCTGGCCTTACCGCGACTACGTGCTGCGCGCCTTCCGCGACAACAAGCCCTTCGACGAGTTCACCCGCGAACAATTGGGCGGCGATCTGATGCCCAATGCCACGGTCGATCAAAAAATCGCGGCCGCTTATAACCGTATGAATCGCACTTCCGCGGAGGGCGGCTTGCAGCCGGTCGAGTATCTCGCCAAGTACGGCGCCGACCGGGTCCGCACGCTCAGCACCGTCTGGCTCGGCAGCACGGTGGGATGCGCGGAGTGCCACGACCACAAGTTCGATCCGTTCACCTCGAAGGATTTTTATTCGATCAAGGCCTTCTTCGCGGATATACGCGAAACCGGCCTGGTGCCTGACGATGGCCGCGAGGCGTGGGGCGAGAAGCTACCCCTGCCCACCCCGGAGCAGGCCCGCCGCCTGAAGGAACTGGACGACCAGATCCTGGTGCTCCGCCGCGGTCTGGACGCCCGTGCGGAGCAGCTCAAGAGCGAGCGCTGGGCCTGGGAAAATCGGCTTCTGGCGGATTACACCTCCGGCAAGCTGGCATGGAACTATCTGCGACCGCTCTCGGCTGCATCGGCCAACGGCGCTAAGCTCACCATCTATAACGACGAGCTGGTGGACAGTAACTTCGACGCCAATGGCTCTCTGGTCTCGGATCACAAGCGCGGCGAAGGTCTGGTGGTCGCATCGGGCCCCAATCCCGACAACGATACCTACACGGTCACGCTGAAACCCGGTGAGGGCGTCTGGACGGCGTTGGGCATCGATATATTTCAGGACGAGAGCTTGCCCGGCTGCCGCTTCGCCCGCGGCGCCGACCGCTTTGTGCTTACCGAAGTCGAAGCCGAGCTTTCCGCTCCCGGCGCGGCGCCCCAGAAGCTATCGTTCGTGCTGGCCACCTCCGCGGGCTTCGGCGAGCGTCCCGAAAATCCGCCCATGGCTGCCATCGACGCTAATCCGAAGACCGGCTGGGGCGTGACGCGAGTCGAGGGAGTGAATCCGTTTCTGGCGCTGCGCTTCACGCAACCGGTGCACGCCAGTGCGGATTCCGTACTCACCGTGCGGCTGCGCCATGATTCCGATTTACGGCACGCTACCATCGGCCGCTTCCGCCTAGCGCTTTCCTCGGCTACGTACTCGTGGCCTGAGACTGGAGACGCCAAGCGCAAGCTCAAAGCCGCCCCTGCCGATAGTCCGTCCGGAGTCCTCACCATCGCGGTGGATAAAGGCGTGCCGCCCGATGTTCTGAAAGCACTCCGCACGCAAGAGGATGAGCGTAAAGATGAACAGAATGACCTCATCCTCGATCACTTCGAATGGTCCGCTCCGGAGCTGTCGGAACTTTATGTGCGCCTGGCCGGTCTGCGCGCTGAACGCAGTCTGCTGGACTCCGCCATTACGCGCGTGGTCCTCACCGAAGCTACCCGCCCGCGCGTTACGCGCATTCTGCCGCGAGCCAACTGGATGGACGAGACGCACGAAGTGGTGGAACCTGCCATTCCGGCGTTTCTCGGCAAGCTCGAAACCGATGGCCGCCGTGCGACCCGCCTTGACCTCGCCAACTGGCTGGTGTCGCCAACGAATCCGTTGACGGCGCGCGCCTTCGTCAACCGCTTGTGGCGGCAGTTTTTTGGTATTGGACTTTCCAGGGTTTTGGAGGATCTCGGCTCGCAGGGCGAATGGCCCGTCCACGCCGAGCTGCTCGACTGGCTCGCCGCGGAATTCATGCATCCGGAATGGAATGCCCAGGGCGCCCACGACTGGGATATGCGGCATATCGTGCGCACCATCGTCACCAGCCACACTTACCGGCAATCCTCACTTACCAACGCGCAGCTCGAGGAGCGCGACCCTGACAATCGACTGCTAGCCCGCCAGAGCCGCTTCCGCGTGGATGCCGAGACGGTACACGATATTGCGCTCTCGGTCTCCGGCCTGCTGGTCGAAACGTTCGGCGGCCCCAGCGTGCGCCCGTATGAGCCGGAAGGGTACCTTGCGGCCATGAACTTCCCCAAGCGGGAAGTCTCCCCCAGCCGCGGCCCCGATCTCTACCGCCGCGCGCTGTACACCGAATGGCAGCGCACTTTTCTGCATCCCACGCTGCTCACTTTCGACGCTCCGACGCGCGAGGAATGCACCGTCAATCGGGTCAGCTCCAACACACCGCTGCAAGCTCTCGATCTGATGAACGATCCGATCTTTGTGGAGAGCGCTCGCGTGTTCGCCCAAAACATCGTACGCCAGGGCGGGGCAGCTTTCGACGCGCAACTGGACTGGGCCTTCCTGCGGGCGCTCAACCGGAGTCCCAACAAAGAGGAGCGCCGCATCCTGAAGGATTTCTATCGCGAGAACCTGGCGCGTTTCCGCGCCGGGCCCGATGCCGCCGTAGAACTGATGAGTGTTGGGGAAGCGCCCCGCGTCTCCGGCGCCAATGAGCCCGAGCTGGCCGCCATGGCCCTGGTGGCCCGCACCATTCTCAACCTCCACGAAACCATCACGCGCAATTAAGGAAAATCCGCATGCTCTCTGAATCGAATAAAACTGAACTCTGCCGGCGCACTTTCCTGCGCAGCGGTCTTTCCGGGGTTGGCCTGCTGGGCTTAAACGCGCTGCTTGACCGGCGTCTGTTGGCCTCCACGGGGGTGGTGAATCCCTTGCACTTTCCCGCCAAGGCCAAGCGTGTCATCTTTCTTTACCAAGCGGGCGGCCCGTCACACCTGGAGACCTTCGACTACAAGCCCAAGCTCGCCGAAATGAGCGGCAAGCCCATGCCGGACTCTTTCACCAAGGGGCAACAGATCGCCCAGTTGCAGGGCCAGCAACTGATCTGCTTCGGTCCGCAGCACCCGTTCCAGAAGTTCGGCAAGTCGCAGCAGGAGATCTGCTCGCTGTTTCCACACATCGGCAGCGTGGCGGACGATATCTGCATCGTCCGCTCCATGTGGACCGAGCAGATCAATCACGATCCCGCTCACACCCTCATGAATACGGGCTCCATCATCACCGGCCGGCCCAGCATGGGCTCATGGGCGCTCTACGGCCTGGGCGCGGAGACGGACAATCTGCCCGGCTTCGTGGTGCTGATGTCGGCCGGCAAAGGTGGACAGATGCAGCCGATCGCGGCCCGCCAATGGTCGGCGGGCTTTCTGCCCAGCCGGTTTCAGGGAGTAAAGCTTAACTCCTTTGGCGACCCGGTTCTCCATATACACAATCCGCCGGGCGTCAGCGCAGCCGCCCAGAACGAATCGTTTCAAACCATCAACGCGCTGAATCGCGTCGAATATAAGACCGTTCAGGATCCCGAGATTCTCACCCGCATTGCGCAATACGAGATGGCGTTTCGTATGCAATCGAGCGTTCCGGACCTGATCGATATGCGCAAGGAGCCGGCCAGCGTGCTGGAGATGTACGGCGCCAAGCCGGGCGACGGGTCATTCGCCTCAAACTGCCTGCTGGCCCGCCGGCTGGCCGAGCGAGGCGTGCGCTTCATTCAGCTTTATCACCGCGATTGGGACCACCACTCAGGTGTGAAGGCCAACGTGGTAATCAAGGCACAGGAGACCGACCGGCCCACCGCGGCGCTGATCACCGACCTCAAGCAGCGCGGCATGCTCGACGATACGCTGGTGGTATGGGGCGGGGAATTCGGCCGCACGCCTATGTCGCAAGGCGATGGCCGGGATCACCACATCAAAGGCTTCAGTTTCCTGCTGGCCGGCGGCGGCATCAAAGGCGGCATCAGCCACGGAGCCACGGACGACCTGGGCTATGCGGCGGTGGATGGCGCCGTGGCTGTTCCCGACTTTCACGCCACCATGCTGCGCCTGCTGGGCATCGACCATAAGCGCATGACCGTCAAGTTCCAAGGCCTGGACGCGCGCTTGACCGGGATCGCGGGAAATGTAGTGAACGCGATTCTCGCCTGAACCTCGGCTTTTTTTCCAAAATAACGATTGTGTAAGAATCGGCTTCGGCGTATGATTATTCCGACCAGGCCGCGGCTGGGTTGCCGCGCCCGCGCAGATCCTGTACTGAATGGATCGGAAAGGATTGTATGTCAACTGATTACGCGAACTTGCAGGCTGGCTTGCGAGGCGAGCTCATTAAATCCGGAGACTCCGGTTATGACGAGGCCCGCAAGCTGTATAACGGGATGATCGACAAAAAGCCGCGCGTCATTGCCCGCTGCGTGGACGCCGCGGACGTGATGACGTGCGTGAACCATGCCTGCGAGAGCGGCACGCTGCTGGCGGTGAGAGGCGGCGGGCATAACGGTCCCGGCCTGGGCAGTTGCGATGACGGGCTGGTGATCGATCTGTCGCGCATGCGCGGGGTCAGAGTAGACCCGCAGGCGAAGACAGCTCAAGTGGCGGGTGGATGCGTATGGGGCGATGTCGATCATGCCACTCACGCATTTGGGATGGCTACGCCGAGCGGTTTTATCTCCACTACCGGCGTGGGCGGTTTGACTCTGGGTGGGGGTATAGGATATCTTTCGCGAAAATACGGCCTGACCATCGACAACCTGCTAGCCGCGGATATGGTCCTGGCCGATGGTACATTTGTTACGGCCAGCCAGGATCACAACCCAGATCTGTTCTGGGCGATTCGCGGCGGCGGAGGCAATTTCGGGGTAGTCACTTCGTTTACTTTCCAGCTGCACCCGGTCAGTACGGTGACGGCCGGACCGATGCTATGGAGCCTCGAGGACGCCCCGGAGGTGATGCGGCGATACGAAGAGTTCATTAGCGATGCGCCGGAGGATATCAACGGCTTTTTCGCGTTCCTGGTGGTGCCCCCCGCCCCCATGTTCCCGGAGGCGCTGCATATGCGCACGGTATGCGGGATAGTGTGGTGCTCCACAGCGGACCCGGACCGCACCAATGCATTGCTGAAGGCAACCGCGAACTGGCCCAAGCCTCTGCTGGTGGGCGTCGGTCCCATGCCGCTTCCCGTCCTCCAGAGCCTGTTCGACGGCTTGTATCCGCCAGGTTTTCAATGGTACTGGAAGGCTGACTTTGTGAATCACCTGAGTGACGGAGCTATCGCCCAACACCTGAAGCACGGCTCGGAGTTGCCCACCATGTTTTCCACCATGCACCTTTACCCGATCAATGGCGCGGTGCACAATGTGGCCGCGGGTGATACAGCATTCAGTTATCGCAATGCGAAGTGGGCGGAAGTGATTGTCGGCGTCGACCCGGACCGCGCCAACACGGACAAGCTGATCGAGTGGGCCAGGAACTACTGGGAGGCGGTGCACCCTTACGCGGAGAGCGGCGCATACGTGAACTTTATGATGGAGGAAGGTGCGGCGCGGGTGGAAGCGACCTATGGGCCGAACTATGCGAGACTCCAGCGGGTGAAAGCGAAATACGATCCTGCCAATCTGTTCCGGGTGAACCAGAATATTGCGCCGGCGGGCGCAGACGCGGCGGCTGGGTAAAAGACGAGCGGGGAGAGGTCAGGGCTGAGGATCGACTACCGGCGGACGCGGCGGGTTGCGCATCAGACCCTCCAGCGTTCGATATGCTTCCCAAAACTGGCTCTCGAAGCGAGTCTTACACACCGAGAACCGGTCGAGCAATGCAAAATTATCTATGACGCCTTCGTTCCTCGGGAAGAGCAAAGCTTCGCATAGCTGCACCTGCCTGAGGTTCCACTGAGCGACCGCCATACGATCGATCAACAGATTCACTTCTCTGGTTTGGAGATGGCTGGCGGCATCGAGATCGGCGCAAATCTTGCGAAAGCTGTCGCGCAGTGTCGAGCTGCCGCGCAATTGACTCACCGCGTTCAAGCGTATGGCGGCTCTCCCCTCCGGAGTCCTGGGGCCAGTCGACTTTAAGGCGTTGCGGCGATTGGCCTCGATCTGCTTCAGTGATGTCATGGGACCTCAGCGCGGTGAGTTGTGTTTGTCAAGTTCTGCAAAAGTATTTTTTGTGAGTCATGGGGTTCCCCGTTCCGTCTCGTGTTACTCAGCCAGAACCACCAGAACCAACCACCGGCGGCGCAGGCGGCCTGCAG
>Ga0302326_10002891_pt1 | contig 41208 bp, 34 predicted proteins | sample Palsa_T0_3_FD_202264 | JGI IMG/M metagenome (GOLD analysis project Ga0302326, IMG submission 202264) | Peat permafrost microbial communities from Stordalen Mire near Abisko, Sweden - Palsa_T0_3 | ecosystem: Environmental > Terrestrial > Soil > Palsa > Peat permafrost | place: Sweden: Abisko... | reverse complement strand
AGCTACATCTATTCCGAAAGCCGCCTGGTCGCCGCCGTCGGCCTGCGTGATTATGTCGTGGTGGAGACCAAGGATGCCGTGCTGGTCGCACCCATGGATCGGGTGCAGGAGGTCAAGAAGCTCGTCGGACGCCTGAAGGCCGACCAGCGTTATGAGCATGCGCTGCATCGCGAGGTGTTTCGGCCTTGGGGCAGCTATGACAGCATCGATAACGGCCTGCGCTTCCAGGTCAAGCGCCTGGTTCTCAGGCCCGGCGGTGTTCTTTCGCTGCAGATGCACCATCATCGTGCCGAGCATTGGGTCGTCGTCTCCGGGACCGCCAGCATCACTCGCGGTGATGAAACCTTTCTGCTCGAGGAAAATCAGTCCACTTACATTCCCATCGGTGTACGCCATCGGATCGAGAATCCGGGCCGCATTCCGCTGCACATCATTGAAGTACGTTCGGGCGGGTATCTGGGCGAGGATGACATCGTGCGCTTCGAGGATCGTTACGGCCGCCAGGGAACCAATAACTAGAATTGCCAGAGGAATGAATGCCCAAGCTTCGCTGCTTCAAGGCCTATGACGTGCGTGGCCGTATTCCCGACGAACTCAATGACACGCTGGCTTACCAGATCGGTCAGGCCTATTCGAGCCTGGTCAAGCCCAAGCGGGTGGCGGTCGGGCGCGATATCCGTCATTCCAGCTGCGCACTGCAGGCCGCCCTCATGGCTGGACTGACCGACTGTGGGGTCGAGGTAGTCGATATCGGGCTGTGCGGTACCGAGGGCGTCTACTTTGCCACTTTTGCGCAGAAATTCGACGGCGGCATCATGGTCACCGCAAGTCACAACCCGCCCGACTACAACGGCATGAAATTCGTGCGCGAACAAAGTCGCCCTGTCAGCGCCGATACCGGGCTGCTTGTCATGCAGCAGTTGATCGAAGACATGCAGCTTCCGCCCAAGGCAGCCAAATCCGGTGCGATCCGCGCGCTCGATACCAGCGCCAGCTACATCAAGCACCTGCTCGGCTACGTCCAGGTCGCAAAGCTCCAGCCGCTCAAAGTCGTGGTCAACGCCGGCAACGGCGGCGCCGGCCTGATCGTCGATCAACTCGAACCGCTGCTACCGGTGGAATTCGTCAAGATCAATCACAAGGCCGATGGTTCATTTCCCAACGGTGTGCCCAATCCGATGCTCGAACCCAATCGCGCGGTGACCAGCGATGCGGTGCGCAGCAGCGGTGCCGATCTGGGCCTGGCCTGGGACGGTGACTACGATCGTTGCTTCTTCTTCGACGAGCATGGCGGCTTCATTGAAGGCTACTACCTGGTCGGGCTGCTGGCGGAGTTCTTTCTGCGGCGCCACCGCGGCGCGCGCATCGTGCACGATCCACGCCTGACCTGGAATACCATCGACATCGTGCAGCATTGCGGCGGAATGCCGGTGCTGTGCAAGTCCGGTCACGCATTCATCAAGCAGAAGATGCGCGAGGTCGATGCGGTCTATGGCGGGGAGATGAGTGCGCACCATTACTTTCGCGACTTTGCCTATTGCGACAGCGGCATGATTCCCTGGTTGTTGGTGCTCGCCATCATGAGTGAGTCGGGCAAGTCGCTGTCTGAGCTGGTCGGCGAGCGCCAGCAGCTCTACCCGGCCAGCGGCGAGATCAATCGCGAACTCAGCCCACAGATGGGCAGTACCCAGTCGGTGTTGGCGCGGACCCAGCAACATTATCAGGCGCGCGCCAAATCGACCGACTTCACCGATGGACTGTCGATGGAGTTCGATCGCTGGCGCTTCAATCTGCGCGGTTCCAATACCGAGCCTCTGGTGCGGCTGAACGTCGAGTCGCGCGGCGATCCGGCGCTGATGCAGGAGAAGACCGCCGAATTGCTGCGGCTGCTCGATGGCCCCTGAAGTCCCGAAGGCCGTGCAGGCGCTGCTCACGCGCCGTTCGGTGCCGGCACTGCAACTGCATGAGCCCGGTCCGTCGGCAGCGGAGCTCGATCTGGCGATCGATGCGGCCTTGAGCGCCCCCGACCACGGCGCGCTCAGGCCGTTGCGCCTGGTTTTGATTCGCGGCGCCGCGCGCGCGAGGCTGTCCGAGCTGTTCGTACGCCGCATGCTCGAGCGCGACCCTGCGACGCCCTCCGGCAAGCTCGACAAGGCCCGCAGAATGCCCTTGACCGCGCCGCTGGTGATCGCCGTGGGCGCACGAGTGCAGCCAGGACACAAAGTGCCGGAGATCGAGCAGCTGCTTGCGGCCGGTATCGGTGTCATGAATCTGCTCAATGCGTTGCATGCCCAGGGCTATGGCGCGATCTGGCTCACCGGTCCGAACGCCTACGACGCGCAAATCGCCCGGGCACTGCAGTTCGCCGCCGACGAGCGCTGCCTCGGCTTTGTCTATACCGGCTCGATCGGGATCGAGAGCAGCGCCGGGCCGCGGCGCGTGGAACGCAGCGACACCGTGCGCGACTGGGGTGGCTGACACGCCATGCCCTTCACGGTGTCGCATGTCGCCGCGGTATTGCCGGGACATCGTCTGCTGGCGCGCGCGCAGGTATTTTCGGCCGCCGTCATCGGCAGCATGGTGCCGGATTTCGGCCTGTTGCTTCCCGAGAAGCTTGCCCGCTGGCAGACGCACAGCATCCCGGCGCTGCTGCACTTTTGCCTGCCGGTGGGGCTGGCTGCCTATGTGCTCATGCTGCTGCTGATCAAGCCCGCGGTACTGCAGATCGTGCCCGATGGCCCGTACCTGCGCTTGCGTGACGCAGATTTTACCGCGCTGCTGCGCACCGCGCGCGGCTGGCTGTACGTGGCGCTGGCGATTCTATTGGGAGCCGTCACGCACCTGATCTGGGATGGCTTCACGCACGAAAACGCGCGCGGCGTGCTCATGTTTCCGGTGCTGGACGATTATGGCCCGCAAGTGGATGGCCATACGCTGCAGTTCTACGCCTGGCTGCAATACGCCAGCAGCGTCTTGGGCCTCATGGCGGTAATCGGCGCGTTGCTGCTCTGGCTGCGCCATGCGCCGACCCCGGCGCGCCGTCCGCCACGGTGCCTGCAGGACAGCGAGCGGCGCGCCTGGACCGGGTTGTACATCCTGTTGCCGCTGCTGGCGATGGCCGGGGCGATGTGGCTCATCCGCTCGCCGCCACTCGCGTTGCTGCCGGTCGGCAGGAGGCTGGGAATCGTCGCCATTGCCGGTCTGCGCGGCAGTGCCGTGTCGCTGCTGCTGGTGAGTGTGCTGCTGCGCGTGCGCCTGCGGTTCGTCAGGCAAGTGCCGCGTTCATGAGCCCTGGCACAGGCTCGAACCCGCCCTCCGATCCGACAGCGCCGGCACTGGCGGCGATCGCACCCGACAGCCGCACCGAGCGGCTCAACACCAAGGCGGCCGGCGTCATCGCCCTGGCGGTGATGTGCAGCCGCCTGCTCGGACTCGTGCGCGAACAGGTCTGTGCCGCCTTGTTTGGCGGCGGCGGCGCCATGGATGCCTTCACCGCGGCATTTCGCATCCCGAATCTGTTGCGCGATCTGTTTGCCGAAGGCGCGCTATCGACGGCATTCGTGACCACCTTCAGCAAGACCATTGCGCGGGGCGGTGATCGCGCGGCCTGGCGGCTGGCCGACAAGGTCGCGACGCTGACGGCGCTGGTGCTGGGTGCCCTGTGCCTGGCGGGCATGCTGTATTCGACGCAGCTGGTGTCGCTGCTCGCGCCGGGCTTCGAGCCGCACAAGGCGGCGCTGACCGCGCAGCTCACGCGCATCATGTTTCCATTCATACTGCTGGTTTCACTGGCCGCACTGGTCATGGGCATGCTCAACGCCAAGAGCGTATTCGGCATGCCCGCCATGGCTTCGAGCTTCTTCAATATCGGCTCGATCGTCGGCGGCGTAGCCTTAGGCGCCTGGATCGATCCGCACTTCGGCCCACGCGCGCTGATCGGGCTGGCGATCGGAACGCTGATCGGCGGTGCGCTGCAATTAGGCGTGCAATTGCCCTCGCTGGCGCGGCTCGGCTATCGATACCGTCCCGATTTCCAATGGCGCGATGCCGGCGTCAGGGCGATCCTGGCGCTCATGGGGCCCTCGGTGATCGCCGCCAGCACCACGCAGGTGAATGTGCTGGTCAACTCCATGTTTGCCTCGACCCTCGGGGACGGTCCGATATTCTGGCTTTCGATTGCGTTTCGGCTCATGCAGTTGCCGCTCGGTCTGTTCGGGGTCGCACTCGGCACCGTGACGTTGCCGCTGCTGTCGCGGCTGGTGGTGGCCGGCCAGATGGACGCGTTTCGCTCCGAGCTCGCGCGCGGCATGCGCCTGGCGTTCCTGTTGACGGTCCCGTCGACGATTGGCCTCATGATGCTGGCCGAGCCGATCATCTCGGTGCTCTACCAGCATGGCAAATTCGACGCCCACGAGACGGCCCAGGCTGCCGGCGCGCTGCGATTCTATGCCATCGGTCTGGCCGGCTACGCCGCCCTCAAAGTGCTGGTCAACGCGTTCTATGCGCTCGACCAGCGCAAGACCCCGATGTTCGTGAGCTTCCTGGCCGTGGCGCTGAACCTGCTGTTCAATTGGCTGTTCACATTTCATCTGAACTGGGGTCATCGGGGCCTGGCATTCTCCACCGGCTGCGTGGCGAGCTGCAATTTCCTGGTGCTGTATGCACTCATGCACCGACACCTGCATGGTCTGGAGTCGCGGCGCATGCTGACGATGCTGGCCAAGGTTGCCGTGGCATCGATCGGCCTGCTGGCGCTGTGCGCGGCCTCATCCCACTGGCTGCTGGCCGACTGGGCCACACAGCCGTTGCTGGGCAAATCGGGCGCATTGCTCGCCACCGTGGTGCTCGGCGCGGCAGTCTTCGTTGGCTGCGGCGCGTTGCTCAAGATCGAGGAGCTCGACGAACTGTTCGGCGCGCTCAAGCGGCGGCTGCGGCGCCTGGGCTAGCGCTCAGGGGCTGGCGCTGCACACCGCCTCGCCTTTATCGAAGACGATGCGCCAGCTCTTGGTCCCTTCCAGCCGCCAGATGGAATTGAAGCGGCCAACCTCCTTGCCCTGGATGAATACCGGGCCGGTGCTCAGAGCGAGCTTGCCGGAGGGCAATACCTGGACATTGTCCGGGACCCACGAGAACGGCGCCGTGGGGCCCACGAAGTAGGGTTTCCAGGCGGCCGCGATCGCCGCGGAGCCGTGTTCGACGGCGCTGCCGCTGAAAAAAATCGCTTCGCCCGCCAGGAAGCTCGTGAAGCCCTTGAAATCCCGGTCGGCCATGGTCTTGGCAAACGCGCGTTCGCTGGCGATAACCTCCTCGCGCGCTTCGGTTTGGCCCTTGCTCGGGGAATGGGCGCCCCGGTGCTGGCCAAGGCTCGAGCAGGCCGCGAGCAGGCCGGCGGTGACACAGAGAATCAGGCTGCGATGGCGGTGACTCATGGATCGGTTCCTGGTGGTGTTGAACCGGCCTATGGTCGGCGGTCGCCTGCGGCTTGTCGACAGGCGCGGTATTCTTGGCGCGCAGCAGAGGGCAGGCCATGGCCATATTCAGCGACAAGGTCACCACAGCATTCGAGCTCCCCGGCCATCGCATAGTGGAGAACTGCGGCGTCGTCCGCGGCATCATCGTGCGATCGCGCAGTATCGTCGGTTCGATCGGCGCCGGGCTGCAGAGCCTGTTCGGCGGCAACATCTCGCTCTATACGCAGCTGTGCGAGCGGGCGCGAGACGACGCCTATGAGTTGATGCTGGCACATGCCAGAGAAATGGGCGGCAATGCCATCATCGGTGTGCGCTACGACGCCACCGAGGTCGGCGTGGGAATTACCGAGGTACTCGCCTACGGCACGGCGGTGCGGGTCGAGGCAATTGAGCCCGTCAAGCTGTAAAGAATGACAGTTGCCCGAAATCCCTGCTGCTCGACAATGCAGTGCTCCCATGCCCGTCCATCGGGCCGGACCATTGCCGTGCAGCCGCATGAATCTGCAGCACAACCACCTACTGGCGGCACTGCCAGAGCCGGACTACGAGCGTCTGCAGCCTCATCTGCGGCCGGTCTGGCTGCCGTTGGGGGAAGCGCTTTATGAATCCGGCAGCGTGCTGCGCCATGTTTATTTCCCCGTCGATTCAATAGTCTCCTTGATGTACGTCATGGCGGATGGCGTTGCCGCCGAAATCGCCGTCGTCGGCAATGACGGCGTCATCGGCATCTCTGCGTTCATGGGCGGCGATACCACGCCGAGCCGGGCTGTGGTGCAGAGCGCCGGCCATGCCTACCGCCTGGAAGCGGGGCGGTTGAAGAGCGAGTTCGTCCGGGCCGGCGCCATGCAGCAGCTGTTGCTGCGTTATACGCAGTCGCTGCTGACCCAGATGGCGCAGACCGCGGTCTGCAATCGACATCATTCCCTGGAGCAGCAACTGTGCCGCTGGCTGCTGCTGAGCCTCGACCGCCTGGCTTCGAACGAGCTGGTCATGACGCAGGAGCTGATCGCCGACATGCTCGGCGTGCGTCGCAAAGGCGCGACCGATGCCGTCAGAAAGCTGCAGCAGGCCGGCCTGATTCAGTACAGCCGGGGCCGCATCGTGGCGCTGGATCGCGCAAGCATCGAGGCCCGCGCCTGTGAATGCTACGCGGTCGTAAGAGGGGAGTCGATGCGGCTGCTGCCGGAGGCGCCGGATTCCCGAACGCACAAAAAAAAGGCCCGTTGGCGTGGATAACCAGGCCAACGGGCTCATACTGAGCCCGGCCGAGCACTCGCTCGAGTGTGGTAAGCGACGCCTCATTAAGAAGACGCGGGTTCAGGTGTGGGACGCTACGCTGCGCGGGCGAGCCTCTTCTGTGCGCTACATAACATAGCGGCCGGATCCGGATCCGGGCTAGAGCCGGAAGAACTTCTCCGCCATCAGGTGCCGAGGCAGGTCGATCGTGAACACGCAGCCCGTTCCGGGCACATTGCGCGCGCTCAGGACGCCGCGGTTGGCCTCGACACCGCGCCGACAGATCGACAATCCCAGCCCGAGACCGGACTTGTCCGCGGCCGCCTGCGTAAAGGGCAGAAACATATGCTGTGCGTCGCCCTTTGGCCAGCCGCCGCAGTTGTCTTCGACGTCCATGCGGATGCGGTCCGCGGTCGCATAGACATTCAGCGCGACCTCAGTGCGGGGGGCAGTGAACTTGAATGCGTTCTGCAACAGATTGGCCAATGCCGAGAACAGCAGATCCCGATCGGCATCCACGGCCAGACGCGGATCGACACGCGAGACGGTAAAGACACATTCACGCGATCGGGCTTCGAGCCGGGCGGACAATTGCACATCGGCGATGAAGTCGGACAGGCTGATCAATTCCTGACGCGTCGGCACCGGTCCACCGTTGCGCACGTCCTCGAGGGAGCGATCGACCAGAGTGCCCAGACCGGTCAGGCATCGGTTCAGCACTGCGCCGGTCGGACCGGCCAGACCGACTTGGCCGGTTCTGATGGCAGCCATGGCGTGCGTGGCGGTGGTGATCAGATTGCGTACTTCGTGGGCGAATACGCCCAGTCGCTCATGGAACGCCTGCGCGCCGCGGTCCGCCCCCACCTGATCGCGCTGGTAGGCGTATTCGGTGACGCAGTCGGCGATGGCGTTGTCGAGGCAGCGATTGAGAGTCCGGAACTCGTCCACCTCGATCGGCACGTGTTCTTCGAATGCCAGATCGGTGATGGCCTGGCAGAGATCGCCGTAGTCGTGGACCACGAGATCGACGGTATATCCGCGCTGCAGCAACTCATGGCCATGCTGGCGGGCCGCCGCTCCGATCTCGGAAAGCGACTGTTTGCCGCCGCCGGACGTCCCGGAGACCTTGCGGCTCAGCATCGGCTCGGCGCTCTGCTCCATCTGCAGGGTCTTGATGACCTGACTCAGGAACAGTGGAATGCCATAGCTCAACGCCAGCTCACTCGCCGGGCGCGTGGACCTTTGAGCGGCCTTGAGGCGGCAACGCTCGACCAACCGATCGCGATTGACGCTCAGGAATTCGTGCAGCATAGAGGGCTCGCCACACCGCCATGTTTGCAGAGCCAAAGGCTGTCGTCTGTTCGGTAACGAACATAATGGCGCGCGGCCGCCGCTATGTTAGTCATCGCACCGACCGGCAGGGAGGGTCGAGTTAAACCTCAATGCCGGATTATCGGCGTCCCACGGGCCCAAGAGCCAGCATAGTGAGTCCAGAGCTACCCCTGTTCGACGCGCCGACCATCGCCTCGCAGCTGAACTGCATGTCCGATGCGGAACTTGACGCGCTGCCGTACGGGGTCATCGAGATGAACCACCAGTTCAAGGTGCTGCGCTACAACGCCGCCGAATCGCGCTACTCAGGGCTGCCGTCCGACCGGGCGATCGGCCAGCATTTCTTTCGCGATGTGGCGCCCTGGGCCAACAACCGGCGCGTGGCCAAGCGCTACCAGCTCGACTCGCTGGACGAGACCATCGACTACACATTCTCGCTGCACATGAAGTCGATGCCGGTTACGTTGCGCATGCTCAAGCCCGCCTACAATGAGCGCATGTATCTTCTCGTGACATGGCAGTGACCTGCGTCGCCGCCGGCGTTGCGTGAGCGGCAGTCCCACACATGTCCCGTCACACCTTGATAGGGCGCGCGCTCGCCTCGCTCGATGATGCGAAGATCGTCGCCGCGCAGTTGCGAAATGCCCTCGAGGAAGTCGGCATATCGGTGGCCCGTGCCAAACTGCTGGAAGTGGTCGCGCGCCTGTGTGGCGCGCACCATTACGATGAGCTGCAGTATCGCTTCAAGGACAAAACCCCTGCCGGCGATGGCGCGGCGAATGCGGAACTGCGCCTGCTGACACTGCCGGAGGTTCTGCTGCTGAAGAAGCCCGAGAGCGAAGGGTTTCTGGCCGAGCACCTCGAGTTCTTCGACAAGAACTCGCCGACCCGCTGGTGCTATGCCACAGGCTCCGCCGCGATCAAACCGGCGGCGTTGGAGGCCGCGCGGCGCCTGGTGCTCGGCGAGCCGCTGCGTCCGACCGACACCAAATGGCTGACCGGATGCTCCAGCGAAGAGTCAGTCATTGAGGATGAGATGGCGGACGGGGCCCTGAATGTCGATACCCAGGACCTCGCGGGAGCGCGGTATCTGGGCAACGGCAAGTGGAGCGTCGGGTCCAATTATTTCTGCCGCGTATCGATCAATGAACCGCTGCTGATCGAGGGCCACGGCGTGCCCGTGGCATCGAAAGCGATGGCCGAGGAGAGACTGTGCGCGCAGCGCTTCGCGCTGCCGCCGGATCTGGCCGAAGGCTATGAGGCGTTCACGGTCAACATCGAGTCGCGGCTGATGTTGCGATGTCTGCAGCTGCCAGACCCGGCCCGCGTGCTGGCAACGCTGCAGTTCGCCGGCGTCGGGGCGGCACCCCACCGCCTGCGCGCAGCGCTGCTGCGGGTGGAGCAGGGCGGCGCAATACGGCTGGTCAGGCTGGCGGGCCGCAAGGACCAGTTGCTGGCCGGATTGAATTGGCAGGGAACTCACCTGAGCGGCGAGCGGGAGACGCACGGCTCGAGCCGAGCCGGCTTCGACTATTCCGGCGAGGCCGGCCTCGCGCGGATCTGGGAGGAAATTCGCGTCTGGGCGGCGTGCGACGAATCCGCCGCGAAGCAGCACAGCGAGGAGAAGGGGTCAATGTCGGCCATTCGGCGCGCTGAGCTGTCAAAATGGCTGAGCAAGTGAGCTCTGCGACTCTCATAGTTGGCGCCCAGGTCCGCGCACGCTCTCGATGGGCTTGCTATGGTCCGGCGCAATGGACCACCCCACCAAGCTGTTCATCGATCTGAAGACTCGCGAGGCCGTGCTGGCGTTGGACGCCGCGCGGTTGCGCGCCGCACGCGAGCACAGTCTGCTGTCCCTGGCCCTGGTGGTCGCTCGCGTGCAGGTGAACCACCTGGTCAAGCCATTGCCGAGCGTCCGTGCCGCCGCGTATCGCTTGCGGACGCAGACCGAACGTCACGCGGCGCAGCTGCTCGACGCGCAGCTGACCCGCTACGGAGCCGAACCGGATTCGCGCGAACGCCAGCTCGAGCTGCACGAAACGATTCAGGCCTGCTGCCGGGTATTCCCGCGCGAAGCCGCTGCGCTGCGTCGCCTGCTCGTGGCCGATCCGGACGGCGCCTAGTCGCGTACGTTGCCTGCCGGCTGCTGGATTTTCTGTGTTATCTGCCGCACATACCGCCAGCGGCAACCCGTAGATGATGCCAACATCCGGAATACTATGCCCATTCGGCCCAGAGGACCTTTTGACGACGGAATCCATCCTTGACGCGACTGAAGCCAGTCTGCGTGCCAGCGAGCTGCGATTCCGTCAGATGGCTGAAAGCATTCGCGATGTGTTCTTCCTGTTCGACGTCGCCAGCGCTCGCGTTCTGTACCTCAGTCCGGCCTATGAAGAGATCTGGGGTCGCAGCTGTGACAGCGTCTATGCGGATGCGGAATCGTGGATCGAGGCGGTGCACGCGGATGAGCGCTCGCTGGTCCGGCAGAAATACCTGGCAGGAGTTTTGAGCGGCAGATTCCAGTACGAGTATCGAATCGTGCGCCCTGACGGCTCGATTCGCTGGGTCGAAGTCAAGGGATTTCCGGTGCTGGATGAGGCCGGGAAGCTGGTGCGCATCGCCGGTGTGGTCGAGGACATCACCCAGCGTACGCTGGCTGCACAGGCACTGCACGATAGTCGCCAGCGCCTGGACAGTCTGGTCATGACGGCAATCGATGCGATCGTGACCGTCGACGAGGACAGGCGCATCGTCCTGAGCAACCCGGCTGCTGAAAGCATGTTCGGCTACAGCGCCGCCGAGCTGCAGGGCCAGCCGCTGGATCTGCTGGTGCCCGAGCGCTTCCGCACCAAGAACTTGATCGATATCGCGCGCTCCGGCATCGCCGACGTGGCCACTGGCCGGCATCGCGCATTGCGCCGCGTCAGTGGACTGCGCAGGAACGGTGAGAAGTTCCGGATCGAGGTGTCCATCTCGAGGTTTGAGGCAAGCGGACGGCGATTCTTTACCGCCATCCTGCGCGACATCACCGAGCGCCAGCGGGCCTCGGAGAAATTGCGCGAAAGCGAACGTCGCTTCAGCGACATGTTGAGCAATGTCGAACTGGTATCGATCATGCTCGACCGGACGGCGAAAATCGACTACTGCAACGACTACTTTCTGAACCTCACCGGATGGAAGCGCGAGGAGGTGCTCGGCGGCAGCTTCGTCGAGATGTTCGTGCCGCTCGACCTTCATGAGGAAATGCGGCAGGTGTACTCGGCCATGCTGGCCAATCTTCCGCGCGCATGGCACCACGAGAACACCATCCTGACCCGCAGTGGCGAGCGCCGGCTCATCCGCTGGAATAACTCCGCGCTGCGCTCGAATCTGGGCGAAGTCATCGGCGTTGCCAGCATTGGTGAAGACTGCACGCAGCAGCAGCAGGCCGAGGTCAAGATAAGGCGCCTGAATCGCGTCTATGCCGTGCTCAGCGAGATCAGCGCATTGATTGTCCGGGTTCGTGACCGGGAAGAGCTGTTCAGCGAGGCATGCCGCATCGTGGTGGAAGCCGGGGCCTTCAGGATGGCGTGGATCGGCGTGATCGATGCCAAGACGCTGGAAGGCAAGGTCGTCGCCTGGCACGGCGGCAAGGAAGACTACGTCAACAAGATCAGGCTCACGGCCCGCGATGGCACGGGCGAAGCTGAGCAGCCGGCCTCGCGCGCACTGCGCCTGTCACGGCCGGTGATCTGCAACGACATCGCCACCGACCCATCGCTGGCGACGCTTCGCTACGAGTGGCTCATCAGAGGCCACAAGTCCGCGGGTTGCTTTCCCCTGACCGTGGCCGGGGAGCCCACAGCCGTGCTGGCACTGTTCGCGGCCGATTGCAATGCCTTCGACGAGCAGGAGACGCGCCTGCTGCTGGAACTGGCCGGTAACATCTCCTTCGCCATCGACCACGTGGAAAAGCAGGAACGCCTGAACTACCTCGCCTACTACGATGAACTCACCGGTCTGGCCAACCGCAGTCTGTTTCTCGAGCGCGTGGCGCAGTACATGCGCAGCGCCGTCAGCAGCGGTTGCAAGCTTGCCGTGGGGCTGCTCGATCTGGAGCGCTTCAAGAACATCAATCACAGCCTCGGCCGACCCAGCGGCGACGCGCTGCTGCGGCAGGTGGCGCAATGGCTGACGCACAACCTGGGAGACGCCAACCTGCTGGCGCGGGTAGGTACTGATCATTTCGCAGTCGTGCTACCGGACGTGAAAAATGAGGCGGACCTGGGGCGGCTCATCGAGCAGACCATGGACTCGTTTCTGCAGTACCCGTTCCGCCTCAATGAGGCGGTGTTTCACATCGGCGCCAAGATAGGCGTGGCGCTGTTCCCCGACGACGGCCTCGATGCCGACACCCTGTTCAAGAACGCCGAGGCCGCGCTCAGAAAGGCCAAGGTCGCCGGCGATCGCTACCTGTTCTATGCGCAGAGGATGACCGACACGGTGGTGGGCCGGCTCAATCTGGAGAATCATCTGCGCGAGGCGGTCGAGAAAGGGCAATTCGTTCTCCACTACCAGCCCAAGGTGAGTCTTGAAACCGGCGATCTGACCGGGGCCGAGGCGCTGATCCGCTGGAATGACCCGCACAGCGGACTGGTGTTGCCGGGACAGTTCATTCCGATCCTTGAAGAAACCGGATTGATCCACGAAGTCGGGCGCTGGGCCTTGCGCCAGGCCGTCGAGGATTACCTGCGCTGGCGCACGGCCGGCATGCCTGCCGTGCGCATCGCCGTCAACGTCTCGGCACTGCAACTGCGTAATCGCGAATTCATTCGTGAGATAGCCAACGTCGTCGGTGTCGACAGGCACGCGGCGGGCGGCCTGGAACTGGAGATCACCGAGAGTCTGATCATGGAGGACGTCAGGCACAGCACTGCCAGCCTCAGAGCCATCCGGGCCATGGGGGTAAGCATAGCCATCGACGACTTCGGCACCGGCTTTTCATCACTGAGCTATCTGTCCAAGTTGCCCGTGGACACACTGAAGATCGACCGCTCATTCGTCAATGACATCACGGACGGCCAGCAGGGGCTGATTCTGGTCACCACGATCATCAATCTGGCGCACTCGCTCAGGCTCAAAGTGGTGGCGGAGGGCGTCGAAACCAGCGAGCAGTCGGGACTGCTCAGGTCGCTGGGCTGCGATGAAATGCAGGGCTATCTGTTTAGCAAGCCGGTGCCGCGCGAGATCTTCGAAGCGCGCTATCTGCTCGCGGCCGAACCCGCATGACGGCTTCGACCAAATGGCCGTTGGACGACACCACCCGCCGGCGCGCCATGCAGATCCCTGCCACGGGTTGGCTGCGAGCCGGTCTGAACCGGCTTGCCGATCCGCAAGTGCTATTTCCGCTGCTGAGCATAATGGTGCTCGCGGTGATCTGGAGCGCGACGCTCAATCTGATCAGGATCGAGCGTGCCAATGCCGAGACAGCCATTACCGGCACCACCCTGGAGTTGCTCAACACCTACGAGGCGCAGGTCGTGCGCGCCCTGCGCGAGATCGATCAAACGCTGAAATTCGTCAAATATGTGTACGAGCTCAAGGGAGCCGGCGCGTCTCTGAATGACCTGAAAGCAAGAACCTTGTTGCCGCCCGACCTGCTGTTCGTGGTCAGCGTAGTCAACGCCGACGGCGAGGTGGTTGCCAGCACCCGGCCGGCGGAGTCCGCTTTTGTGGCCGAGCCGGGGCTCATGCAGGCGCTGCACAGTACTGCGCTGTGGATCGATCTGCCGCGCAAAGCGCGCGTTTCCGGAGAATGGGTGCTGCAATTCGGCCGCCGACTCGATGCGGCGGACGGCACGTTTGCCGGCGCCGCGCTGGTGACGGTCGATGCCTCGTATTTCGTCAGCGGCTACGATCCCGCGGAGTTGGGCAAGCACGGCATGCTCGGGCTGCTCGGAACCGACGGGGTCTTCCGGGCAAGACGCACCGGGGACGTCGTGAGCGCGGGCGCCGCGGTTGATTACGCGATCGCCGTTCCCGGCGCGGATCTTGGGGATGCAACCGTCGGGCTGTCGACCAACAGCTGGGATCGTGTGCGGCGCTACACCGGCACACAGCAACTCTATGAGTTCCCGCTGGCCGTGATCGTCGGTCTGTCCGAGGACGAGCAGATGGCAGCGGCGCATCACAGCATCACCAACTACCTGTGGCGTGCTGGCATCGGCAGCGCATTGATCCTCATGCTCACGACGGTGCTGGGGCGCATGAGCTGGCAGCTGGCGCGCAGCCGGCTGCGCGAGAATGACGCCAAACTGACTCATGCCCTGCGAGTCGAGTACCTCGCCTATCATGATGGCCTCACGGCGCTTCCCAACCGCAGCCTGTTCAACCGGCTGCTCAGCCAGGCCATAAGTCAGGCGCAGCGCAACGGCAAGCAGCTGGCGGTCGCGTTCATCGATCTGGATCGATTCAAGCAGATCAACGACACCCTCGGGCACGAGGCCGGCGACCAATTGCTGAAGGAAGTCGCGAACCGGCTCCGGAATTGCCTGCGCGACAGCGACATCGTCGCGCGCCTGGGCGGCGATGAGTTCGTGGTGCTGTTGACCGAGCTATCGGAGGAAAAGTACGCCGCCACCGCGGCGCAGAAGATAATCACCGCGATCGGCAAGCCATTCGTGCTATTGGGCCAGGACTTTCGCGTCACCGCGAGCATCGGCATCAGCACCTATCCGCAGGATGGCCACGATGAGCAGACGCTGACGAAAAACGCCGATATCGCGATGTATCAGGCCAAGGAGGACGGCAAGAACAATTTTCAATTCTATTCCGAGAAACTCAACGCCAATTCGCTCGAACGGCTCACCCTGGAAACCAGTCTGCGACGGGCGCTCGAGCGCAGTGAGTTTCAGCTCTACTACCAGGCAAAGCGGGACATCGTCGGCGGCCAGATAACCGGCATGGAAGCGCTGTTGCGATGGCAACATCCTGATCTGGGACTTGTGGCCCCGCTGCAATTCATCCCGGTTGCCGAGGAGACCGGCCTGATCCTGCCCATCGGCCGATGGGTCATCAGGACCGCCTGTCTGCAGAACATCGCCTGGCAGCAGCAGGGGCTCGCCCATATCAGCATCGCCGTCAACCTGACGACGCGCCAGTTCTTTGACGAACATCTATTGCGCGATATTGCGTCGATACTTGCAGCCACCGGCATGGAGGCGCGCCTGCTGGAGATCGAGATCCATGAAGGCCTGCTGATCCACAATGCCGAGAAGACCGTGGCGATTCTGAGCGCACTCAAGGGCATGGGGATCCGGATCGCCATCGACGATTTTGGGGTCGGTTATTCCTCGCTGGCCACGCTGCAGCGATTCCCGCTCGATACCATCAAGATCGATCGTTCCTGCATCCGCGATCTTGCGACGCTCGAGCAGGATCGCAGCCTGACCGAGGCCATTATTGCCATGGGCAAAAGCCTGAGTCTGTCGGTCGTGGCGCAGGGCGTGGAGACGCAGGAGCAGGCCGATTTCCTGCGCCGACACGCCTGCGATGAGCTGCAGGGCTTCTATTTCAACAAGCCGCTGTCGGCAGCACAGTCCACCGAGCTACTGCAGGCGCAGATCACCGCGACCACGTCTAGCGGCTCGCGTGCGGCCTTGGCCAAGACCTCGGACTGATCGGCCAGGGTAAGCGCGAGCTTCATCCGCCGGCGCCGGGCTCGGCCGCGACGCGCACTTCGGCGACCGTGTAGTCCGCTCGATGACGGGGTTCGGTTCGCGTGGTCAGAACGTTCGTGCGGTCGCATTTGGGGCAAATCAGCGCATAGCTCGCGGTGCCATCCGCGGCGTGTGAGCTCAGCAGCTGCGGATCGGGCGGGCTGTCCGCGCGCGGCGCCCAGCGTCGCAGGATGCCGTCGCAGTCCGAGACGCCGCAGAACAGGAACCGGGCCGTCAGTTCGGCCAGCCCCTTTTCGGTGATCTCCACCCCGCCGGTGAACAGACGCGGCATGGATTGGGCGCGTACTAGTCCAAAATGGCCGAGATGCTCGGCAATCGTCATGCGCTCGGCCGGGACCGGAGTCCCGCGCATGCGGGCGCTACGCAGTTCCAGCAGCGCGCGCAAGTCGTCGTCACTCAGCGGTAGATCGGACATCGGTCTGGCCTGTACTCTGATGCAAGGGGTTTCGAACCATTAACCAGCTGATTCTATGGTGGGCGGTACTGGGATCGAACCAGTGACCCCTGCCGTGTGAAGGCAGTGCTCTACCGCTGAGCTAACCGCCCCTGCGTTGCGGGGGTCGAAAGTTTAAGCGGCGAATCGCCGCCACGCAACGGCCCATGGCGAATCGCAGCGCTCGCCGGTAGGATGCGCGGCCTCACATGAGTGTCGTGACACGTTTCGCTCCCAGCCCGACGGGCCTGCTGCACATCGGCGGTGTGCGTACGGCGCTGTTTTCCTGGCTGTATGCGCGGCACACCCAGGGCAAGTTCATCCTGCGCATCGAGGACACCGACCGCGAACGCTCCACGGACGAGGCCGTGCGCGTGATCCTCGAAGGTATGCAATGGCTCGGGCTCGATGCCGACGAGGGACCGTATTACCAGACGCAGCGCTATGATCGCTATCGTGCCGTGCTCGCGCAGATGCTGGAGCGCGGCGAGGCCTATCGCTGCTACTGCACCAGGGCGGAGCTCGAGGCGCTGCGCGAGCGGCAGCTGGCGCTCAAGGAGAAGCCACGCTATGACGGCCGCTGCCGGCAACGCACCGAGCCGCGCCCGGGCGTCGAGCCGGTCATTCGTTATAGAAACCCCCTCCTGGGCGCGGTCATCGTCGATGACCAGGTGCACGGCCGGGTGGTGTTCGAGAATGCGCAGCTGGATGATCTGATCATTGCACGCTCGGACGGTAATCCGACCTACAATTTCTGCGTCGTCGTCGATGACATGGACATGGGCGTCACGCATGTGATCCGCGGCGACGATCATCTCAACAACACCCCCCGGCAGATGAACATGCTGCATTCGCTCGGGGCCACGCCGCCCATATACGCGCACGTGCCGATGATCCTCGGGCCCGACGGCGCCAAGCTGTCCAAGCGACACGGCGCAGTCAGTGTGCTGCAGTACCAGCAGCAGGGCTACCTGCCCGATGCGCTGCTCAATTACCTCGTGCGCCTGGGCTGGTCGCACGGCGACCAGGAGGTATTCTCGCGGCAAGAGATGATCGCAGCGTTCGACATCAAGGACGTCAACAAGGCTGCCTCGGCGTTCAATCCGGAGAAACTGCTGTGGCTCAATCAGCAGCACATGATGCGCGCGCCGGTGAGTGTGCTGGCGCCGGCCTTGAGTGCCCAGCTGGCGGCGCTCGGCGTGGCTGCGAGCGATGACCGGCTGCTCGAAGGCGTCGTCGATGCACAGCGAGAGCGCGCCAGAACCCTGCAGGAGATGGCTCAGAACAGCCTGTACTTCTTTCGTGATTTCGAGACCTTCGACGACAAAGCTGCGAAGAAACTTCTGACCGCGGAATCCGCGCCGTGGCTGCTGGCGCTGTCCGACGGGTTCGCTGCCGTGGGCCAATGGAACGCCGGTGCGGTGCACGAGGTCATCAGTGGCGTGGCATCGCGTCACAGTTTGGGGCTGGGCAAGGTGGCGCAGCCATTGCGCGTGGCGCTCACGGGCGGCGCGGTCTCACCTCCCATCGATATCACGGTCGCGCTGCTGGGACGGGAAACGGTGCGCGCGCGCATTGAGCGGGCAGTACGCTACGCGTTGGGTGCGTCGTAGCGCGCCGCGCGGCTGCAAATCAGTTCGCAATTTCCACTTCCAGGCATTGACAATCGGCGCGCCATTCGTCAGCGCCGAGAAAATTTCGCCGCCGGATCACCGCTCGCGACATCAGAGCGTCGCTGCTTGGCGACGTGTGGCTGACTGCCGACAGTTTGTCGTCATCGCAGCTCGAGTGTTTACTTGCCTCGCAATGTGAAAGGGCAAACCCGCCGCAAGGCGGGGACGCAAAGCCTCCGGTCTTAGATCCTTTGGTAGGCGAGACAGCGGGGTTGCCGGCAGCGCTGCGATCTTATAGGTCGCCACGCAACCGTCAGACCGGTGTTGTCCGAACCGCAAGATCGCCGGAGCGCTTTAGGGATCAAGCTAAAGGCGAGGCGCGCACGAATGGCAAAAGCGGTGGACGGGGGCGTGGGGCGACTTGTCGGAATTTTGATTGGCGCGGCATTGCTTGCCGGCTGCGGCGGCACTTCGAGTAATGTAAGTTCGGGCGCTTCGACAGCGTCCTCGAGTTCTTCGTCCAGCAGCAGTACCTCCACCAGCACAGCGACCACGCTCATCGCACTCTCGTCCGCCGATTACACGGCGACGCCGTCTTCGAGCGCGGTCGTGACCATCAATCGCGCCGGCGGCGCCACCGGTTCGGCGACTGTCGCCTACAGCACTGTGAATGGCACCGCGACTGCCGGGGTCGATTATGTTGCGACCAGCGGCAGCGTGACCTGGCAGGACGGCGACTCCAGCCCCAAGACTGTCTCCGTGCCCGTGACCAGCAAGGCCGGCGGTAAGAGCTTCAGCTTTTCGCTGACCAGTGTGGAGGGGCAGGCGGACTTCGGTTCACCGGCCTCGGCCACTGTTGCGGTCGCCAATCTGCCAGCGGACACTGACGACACGGTCACACTTTCGTGGACTGCCCCGACCCAGAACACCAATGGCACCGCGCTGACCAACCTTGCCGGCTACGACATCCACTACGGCACGAGTCCGACGGCGATGACACAGGAGATCAGCATCAAAGGTGTCGGCAACCAGACTTATGTGATCAGCGACCTGACTGAAGGCACCTGGTATTTCGAGATCCTCTCGGTCAACTCCTCGGGCGTCGAGAGCAATCCCTCCGGCATCGTGAGCACGACCATCGGTTGAGGCTCTGCTGCTGGCGTTTGCTCGCCTAACGTCGTATAAGCCGCGGCATGAGCTTTCGATATCGCAGGCTTATTTCACGGCGTGAGGCCATACGCGCGGGATTAATCGCCTGCTTGGGCGCTGGCATCGCCCGCACCGGCCTGGGTGCGGAACCAGCCGGCGAACGGCCGCTGATCACCAAGGCCATTCCCTCTTCCGGGGAGCGCATTCCCGCCATCGGGCTGGGCACTGATGCCTTCCAGAGCTCCGAGCGAGAGGCCATTCAAGCCGAAATCCAGCGCATGAGCGAACTGGGCGGGTCGGTAATCGACACCGCCGCGGCCTACGGGGATAGCGAGGCGCTCATAGGCGATGCGCTCGCGGCCCTGGGTGTCCGCAGCCGGATGTTTCTCGCCACCAAGCTCACGGCCGGCGCAATGTTCGGCGCCGGCGGCGAGGCGAGCTTCCGGCGCTCGCTCGAGCGACTGAAGACCCAACGCATTGATTTGCTGCAAGTCCATAATCTGGATGGAGTCGAGAGCCTGATGCCGATGCTGCAGGCGTGGCAAAAGGCGGGCACGATCCGCTACATCGGCGTCACCACCTCACGTGTTTCGCAGCACGGCGAGATCGTGGCGGCGATGCGCAGTTACCCGCTCGATTTCATCCAGGTCGATTATTCGATCGCGAACCGTGATGCGGCCAGCGCCGTGTTCCCCACGGCGCTCGAGCGTCGTGTGGCAGTGTTGGTAAATCTGCCGTTCGCGCGCGCATCGCTGCTCGGACAGGCCAGCCAGCGCCCGCTGCCGGACTGGGCGAGTTCCATCGACGTCTCGAGCTGGGGTCAGTTCCTGCTCAAGTACGTGATCTCTCATCCGGCAGTGACCTGTGCGATTCCGGGATCGACCAAGCTGGCGCATCTGGAGGACAACCAGGGCGCGGCACGCGGTCGATTGCCTGATGCGGCGATGCGCAGCAAGATGGAGCAGTTTTGGGACGCCCAGAGCTAGATCAGCTGCCGCGAATCACAGGCGCGCTCGCCGAAACACGGACTCCGGCACGAATCTCACCAGCGCCATGACCGGCCGCCAGAACCAGGGCGTGTAGATGACCGGAGTTCCGCGATCCATGGCGCGGACAATGTCGCGAGCCACGCGCGCGGGACTGGCCCAAAGCAGGCCTTTCCTGAATGCGGCGGTCATCGGCGTGGAGACGAAGCCGGGTTTGATGGTCACGACCCGAACGCCCTTCGCGTAGAGCTGCTGGCGCAGACCGCTCAGAAACGTGCTGACCGCGGCCTTGGCGGCCCCGTACAGGTAATTGGACTGCCGGCCACGCTCCCCCGCCACCGAGGAAATCGCCGCTATCACGCCGTGGCCTTGGGCGCTGAAATAGCGCGCCAAGAGCAGGCTCAGGGCCATGACGCTCAGCGCATTGGTCTCGAAGTCCGCGCGCAGCAACTCGGGCGATGCTGCGCCGGCGCTCTGATCAGTCAGGGTGCCATGAGCGATCAGCGCCTGGTCGAGGCCGCCGAGGCGCTGCACAGCCGCATCAATCAGCGCCGGAAAGGACTGGAATTCACGCGCATCGAAGCTTGCGCTCGCCACTTGCGCCGCGCCGCGCAGCCTCAGGTCATCGGCGATCGCCTGCACGGCGGCGGCATTGCGCGCGAGCAGGAACAGTGCATCGCCTCTGGCCGCGAATTCGCGTGCCGCGGCCTCGGCTATCGCCGAAGTGGCGCCCACGAGCAGTATGCGTTTCATGTCTCGGTCACGCGGCGCCAGAACGAGGACGAGAACTTGGGATCAATGTAGCGCTGAAACTGCTCCCAAGCCGGAAAATATCGTCGGAATGAGCTCGCCGACATGCGCGCATCCTTGGCCGGATAGACTGCACCACCGGCCTCGCGCGTGATTGCATCCAGCGACTCGAGCAGCTGCAAGGTGCGCGCGCCGTCATTGGGAAAATCCAGCGCCAGCGTAACGCCCGGGCGCGCAAATGACATCAGTCCGAGCGATGGCATGGCGCCGAACTTCTTCAGCACGCTCAGGCACGAACCCGCTCGCGCGCGGCCGATGAGCTCGAGCATCTCGCTCAGGGCCGGCTTTGCGGCCGCGTCCGGCAGCGCGCACTGGTACTGAAAGAATCCACGCGGCCCATACAGGCGATTCCATTCGAGAATGCGGTCCAGCGGAAAGTGGAAATCCTGGTAGTGCCACGACATATGGGGTTGTTGCGCGGCCCGGCGGTGGAAATAGAAGCTGTTGAACAGCCGCACGCTCGCGCTGCAGAACGGCGAAATCGGCGGCGTCATGGGCACGCGCAGGCTCGAGGATCGGCGCGACGTGGCGAGCGTTGCCGCGCCACCGTTGCTCGCCCGGGCCGGCGCGTGATTGCCGCGCATGAACACGCCGCGGCCGCGGTGGCGGGCGCCCGCCGCACAGTCCAGCCAGGCGACGGTGTATTCGTAGTCGCGGTCCGAGGCGGCAGTCAGTGCAAAGAAATCGGCCAGGGACTGGAAGCGCTGGCTGTCGCCCTCGATCCAAGGGCTGGCGACCGGCCGCAGGCGCAGGCTGGCCTTGCGGATCAGTCCGGTCAGTCCCAGCCCTCCGAGCGTGGCGCGGAACCAGTCCGGATGATTGTCGGCGGAACATTGCCGCACCGTACCATCGGAGCGCAGCAGTTCGAAGCCGAGCACGTGGTGGCCAAAACTGCCGACGCGATGATGGTTTTTACCGTGCACATCATTGGCGATGGCGCCGCCGACCGTCACGAACGCAGTGCCGGGGGAAACCGCGGGGAACCAGCCGCGAGGCAGCAGTAAGGCAATGATCTCGCTCAGCAGGACCCCGGCCTCGCATTCCAGGACCCCCGAGGCCGGATCGAAGGCAATCAACCGGTCCAGTGCCCGGGTGGCAAGCAGGGTGCCGCCAGCGTTGAGGCAGACATCGCCGTAGCTGCGGCCATTGCCGTAGGGCAGCACGGGCGGCAGGTCCGGCACGGGCTCGAATCGGCTTTTGAGCGGCACGATCCGCTGCTCGTGACGCGGCCAGCGGCCCCAGGACATTCCCTCGGCCATGCTGTTTCCTATACCGACATGGCGATGATCGCTGCCAGCAGTGCGAGAGTAACCAGGCTGACCGGGTCGCGCACCGCGAACACCACGGGATCATCGTGCATGGCGCCCCGGCTGGTCAGCATCCATGCGCGGCTGATCCAGAACAGCATCAATGGGCAGATCAGCCACAGTGGTTTGTGACGGTGGTAGAGCGCCTGGGAATCCGGGCTGTTGATGTAAAGCGCAATCACGACGATGGCGCTGTAGCCGGCAGCGATGCCGAGGCCCATGATCAGCGGCAGATCGGCGGCGCTATAGGCGCGACCGCTGGCGCTTGACTGATCGGCGCGGCGTGTGGCTTCCAGTTCGGCATAGCGTTTGACGAATCCCAGACTCAGGAAGATGAACATCGAGAACGCCAACAGCCAGAATGACAGCGGCACGCCGGTGGCGGCGGCGCCGGCAATGATCCGAATCGTGTAGAGCGCCGCAAGGATCACGACGTCGAGCAGCGCCACGCGCTTGAGCCGCAACGAGTAGCTCCATGTCAGCAGGTAATAGCAGGACAACACGGCGGCGAAAGAGTAGTTCACCGCGACCGCGATCATCGCCGCGACGCCCACGAGCAGTGCCGAGGCCCACAGGGCAGCGCGCGCGGAGATCGTGCCCGCGGCCAGCGGCCGACGGCGCTTGCGCGGGTGCGCGCGATCGGCGGCGAGGTCGAACAGGTCATTGATCAGATATACGCTGGAGGCGCACAGGCTGAAGGCGAGGAAGGCGAGCAGGCTGGCTCGCAGGTTCTGTGGGTTGAGAATTGCGTGCGCCAGCAGTGCCGGCACGAACACCAGCGTATTCTTCACCCACTGGTGCACTCGCATTGCCTCGATCCAGGCACGCGCCGAAAATCCGGTCATGGCCGCACTGAGCCGATGCAAAGCGAAGTCAGCGAGTGATGCATGGTGTCGTGCGAGCTTCGGCGAGCGTGTTCATGAGCGCGAGCGCAGCAAATGCCGCAGGGCATTTGCAATTACAGTGTGCCATCGGCGCGCCATTATTACTAATTGCAGCAATCACGGACGACGCTTGCCGCCGGACCGTGATGGCCGGCGGCCTGTGACCCAAGTCGCCGATGCAGGGCCCGGCGGCGTCAATTGCGCGGGCAGCTGCTATCATCGGCGCATTAAAAATGAGGTCGGGCATGTTCAATTTGCGCAAGTGTCGCGTCGGCGTCGTCGGTCTGGGCTATGTGGGACTGCCCCTGGCGGTGGAGTTCGGCAAGCATTTCGACACTGTCGGCTTCGACGTCAAGCCGGAACGCATCCGCGAACTCAAGGCCGGCCGCGACTCGACGCGGGAGGCAAGTCCGGACGAGCTGCGGGCCGCCTTGCGACTCGAATTCACCACGCGCCTGCAGGATCTCAAACCCTGCGGCGTCATGATCGTGACGGTGCCGACGCCGATCGATGAATACAAGCGGCCGGAGCTGACGCCGTTGATTCGCGCCAGCGAATCGATCGGCGAAGTGCTCAGCAAGGGCGACGTCGTCATCTACGAGTCGACGGTCTACCCTGGCTGCACAGAGGAAGTCTGCGTTCCGATTCTGGAGCGCGTGTCGGGTCTGAAGTTCAATCGCGATTTTTTTGCCGGCTACAGCCCGGAGCGCATCAATCCCGGTGACAAGGAGCATCGGCTGAGCACGATCCGCAAGGTCACTTCCGGTTCGACGCCGGAGGCGGCCACTTTCGTCGACCAGCTGTACGGTTCTATCGTGCATGCCGGTACCCACAAGGCCAGCAGTATTCGAGTCGCCGAAGCCGCCAAGGTCATCGAAAATACCCAACGCGACGTCAATATCGCTCTGATCAACGAACTGGCCCTGATCTTCAAACGCCTCGGCATCGACACCGAAGAGGTGCTGCAGGCTGCCGGTACCAAGTGGAATTTCCTGCCGTTCCGGCCGGGCCTGGTGGGCGGTCACTGCATTGGCGTCGATCCCTACTATCTGACACACAAGGCGACCGAGATCGGCTACCACCCGGAAATGATTCTCGCCGGCCGCCGTCTCAACGACAACATGGGTCTGCACGTGGCCTCTGAAGTCGTGCGACTGATGACCCACAAGCGCATCCATGTCAGCGGCGCGCGCGTGCTGATGATGGGCCTGACGTTCAAGGAGAATTGTCCGGATATCCGCAATTCGAAGGTGGTCGACGTGATACGCGAGCTGGAGAAGTACGGCGCGCTGGTCGACGTCTACGATCCGTGGATTGACGCGGCCGAAGCGCTGCACGAGTACGGCATCAAGCCGGTGCGCAAATTGCGCAAGGGCCATTACGACGCGGCAATCGTTGCGGTCGCGCACCGGGAATTCAAGGCGATGGGAGCCTCGGCGGTGCGCCAGCTGTGCCGGCGCAATCACGTGCTGTTCGACATCAAGTATGTGTTTCCGGCGAAAGACGTCGATGGCCGGCTCTAGCATGAAGATCCTGGTCACCGGCGCCGCCGGCTTCATTGGTTCATTCACCGCCTTGCGATTTCTCGCGCGCGGCGATGAGGTGCTCGGGCTCGATAACCTCAATGACTATTACGACGTAACGCTCAAGACCGCGCGGCTGGAGCGCCTGCAGCGGCAGGCGCGATTCCGCTTCGTACGCATGGATCTGGCCGATCAGGCGCAGATGGCCGAATTGTTCGCGCGCGAGAAATTTCAGCGGGTGGTTCATCTCGGCGCGCAGGCGGGGGTACGCTATTCGTTGCAGGATCCGCACAGCTACATCAACAGCAACGTGGTCGGTACGCTCAACGTGCTGGAGGGCTGTCGTCACAACGGCGTCGAGCACCTGGTCTATGCCTCGACCAGCTCGGTCTACGGCGCCAGCACCAGAATGCCGTTTTCAGTGCATGAGCCGGCCTCGCATCCGCTGTCTCTGTATGCCGCGAGCAAGCGTGCCACGGAGCTCATGGCGCACAACTACTCGGCGCTGTTCAAGCTGCCGAGCACCGGCTTGCGCTTCTTTACCGTGTACGGTCCGTGGGGTCGACCCGATATGGCGCTGTTTCTGTTCGCACGGGCGATCATCGAGGGTCGGCCGATAGAGGTGTTCAATCACGGGCATCACACGCGTGACTTTACCTACGTCGAGGACATCGCCGAAGGCGTGGTGCGGGTGACCGACCGGCCGCCTGGCCCCGATCCGAGCTGGGACAGCGCCAATCCGGATCCGGCGTCCAGCAGCGCGCCATACCGGATATATAATATCGGCAGCAATCGTCCGATCGAATTGCTGCGCTACATCGAAGTACTGGAGGACTGCCTGGGTCGTAAAGCCGAGCGGATCATGAAGCCGCTGCAGCTTGGCGATGTACCGGACACTTTCGCCAACGTCGATGAACTGATTGCCGACGTCGGTTACAAGCCCGATACACCGATCGAGGTCGGGGTGCGCAATTTCGTCGAATGGTTCAAGAGCTACTACGGTTACGGCTGAGCATTGACGCATCGGCGGAAGGGACGGCATGGACTTCATTGATCTGCGCTCGCAGTACCAGGCCTTGCGCGGCAGCATCGATGCGCGCATCGACCGGGTGCTGGAGCACGGGCAGTACATCATGGGGCCCGAGGTCGCTGAGCTGGAGACACGGCTCGCCGACTTCACCGGCGCGCGGCATTGCGCGACGGTGGCCAGCGGCACCGAGGCCTTATTGATCGCCTTGATGGCGCTTGGCATCGGTCCGGGCGATGAGGTCATCACCACGCCGTTTACCTTCGTGGCCACCGTGGAGGTCATTGTCCTGGTCGGCGCGACGCCGGTATTCGTTGATGTCGAGGCGGACACGGGCAATATCGATGCCGCGCGCCTGGCCGCGGCGATTACCGCGCGCACTCGGGCAATCATTCCAGTGGGCCTGTACGGTCAGCCGGCCGATATGGACGCCATCAATGCCATCGCCGCCCGGCACGGCGGATTGCCTGTCATCGAGGATGCAGCACAAAGTTTCGGCGCCCACTACCACGGCCGCAGGAGCTGCAATCTCTCCATGATCGGCTGCACCAGTTTTTTCCCCAGCAAGCCGTTGGGGTGCTATGGCGACGGCGGGGCGATCTTCACCAACGATGCGCAGATCGATCAGGCCTGCCGCGAAATCCGTGTGCACGGCCAGAGTGCTCGCTACCATCACACGCGCATTGGCGTCGGCGGACGCATGGATACCATGCAGTGCGCGGTGTTGCTCGCCAAGCTCGAGCGTTTTGACTGGGAACTCGAGCGCCGCGCTGCGCTCGCCAAGCTCTACCGTGAGCGCATCCGCGCCAATGGCGCTCGCGCGCAGCTGCTTGTCCTGCGGCCGGAGCGCAGCAGCGCCTGGGCGCAGTACACGGTACTGGTTGCCGATCGCGACGCCGTGCAGCGTCGCATGCAAGAGCTCGGGATTCCGACCGCGGTGCACTATCCGCGCGCGATGCATCAGCAGCCGGCATATCAGGCGCTGTGCGCGGGTGCGAGTTTCCCCGTCAGCGAGGATCTGGCGCGCCGCGTGATAAGTCTGCCGTTCAGCGCTGATCTCGATGACGCGCAGTTGCAGCGCGTGGTGGATGCGCTCGGCCACGCCACCAGCCGCGCAGGCTGATCGCAACGCCCGGCTGGAGTGCGCCGGCACCGCGCCGAGTGCATTGATCATTCCCGTCTCCTTATGACCGCCTAAAGGCCGCCGCAACGCGCGCGTTGCAGCCGCGCCGTATCTGTTCGCTCCTCGTCGCTGTTTAGCGACGTGTGTGCTGGGACGGACAGGTTTTCCGCAACACCCATTCGGGTTTAACTGGCTTCGCAATGTAAGGGCAAACCCGCCGCGAGGCGGGGACGCAAAGCCTCCGGTCTGAGGTCCGACAGTGACTTCAGAAAGCGGGGCTACCGGGTTCACCTACCTGTTATCGAGGCGACTGCACATGAACATCGAAGCGCGTTTGGGACTGGGTCGAGCGCTGGCACTCCTCACCATAACCGCGGCACTCGCCGGTTGCGGAGGCTCAGGCGGCGGTTCGGCCAGCGAAGCAGCCACCACCTCAAGCGCGACCGCTACCACGCCTAGCGTCTCGGGCAGCCCGGCCGCCTCGGTCGCGGCCAACGCCAGTTACAGCTTTCGACCCAATTCAGTGAGCCCGGCAGGCACCTCGCTGATCTTCAGCATCCAGAACAAACCGGCCTGGGCCACCTTCGGGGTGCTCACGGGCGAGCTCTCGGGTATCCCGAGCGCCGCCGACGCCGGCGAGTATGCGAATATCATCATCGCTGCCACCGACGGCATCACTTCGGTCTCGCTGCCCATCTTCTCGATCCAGGTCACCCCTCTACCGCTCGTCGGATCGGCCTCGGGTTCGAGTTCGGGTGCATCGAACAGCAGCTCCAGCGGCTCCAGCTCATCGGGCGGCTCCAGCTCGAGCGGCGTTGCTAACTCGTCAAGCAGCTCCGGCTCATCCGGCTCATCGGGCTCCTCCAGTTCCTCCAGCTCTTCCGGCGGCAACCCGTCCGGCGACTCGGTCACCCTGTCCTGGTCCGCCCCCACCGAAAACACCAACGGCAGCGCGCTGACCAATCTTGCCGGTTATGACATCTACTACGGCACGAGCCCGACTACGTTGACGCAGAAGATCACCATCACCACCGTCGGCATGTTGACTTACGTGGTCAGCAACCTGACCCCGGGCACATGGTACTTCGAGGTCATATCGGTCAACTCTTCAGGTGTCGATAGCGGCCCCTCGAGCATGGTCAGCACGACCATCTAAGTCAGCACGACCATCCAGCCTGGCGAGCGGCTAATGCCTGGCGCACACCCGCCGCAAGGCGGGTGACTCGCTCTGCCCGAGTGCAAACACTGCCGATCCGGAACATAATCTTGACAGCAGTGGGACGCATGCGTAGTTTCGCGACCCTCTCTTGGGGCCATAGCTCAGCTGGGAGAGCGCTTGCATGGCATGCAAGAGGTCGGCGGTTCGATCCCGCCTGGCTCCACCAGATCTTTCCGGTCAAATCGACGTCCCCATCGTCTAGAGGCCTAGGACATCGCCCTTTCACGGCGGTAACAGGGGTTCGAATCCCCTTGGGGACGCAACAATAGCCCGTGGTCTGTGCACCAGTTCGCAGCTAGCGCAGGGCGCAAAGGGGACACTTACGTATCAAAAGATCTTCACGCAGGCTTAATGCCAACTAGGTAGTCTTATGTCCTTCGGCGACCATGCGCGCTTAATCGAGTCTGCGCCGTTTTATATGCAACTTCCTGATTTATATGCAACTTCCTGATGTTGCAACACGACATAATCTCTCGATGACCGAACCCGTTATTGTCAAGAACAGCTTCGTGATCGCCTGCGTCGCGTTGCTGCAGGTGATTGCTCCCTCACTGGTCGCGGTCGCATCGCTGTACGCGCTGCTGCTGGTGTTTGACATGCCCGCCGACCGCAGCATTCAGATGTTGGCAGGGCTGTCAGCGCTGTTGACGGTGCTGGTGTCGGCCCGGCGCAGCAGCGCCAATGCGCCGATATTTTCCGGCAGCGTGCCGCTGGCTCTCGGAGTGGTCTGCCGCTGGGGAATTGTGCTGGCAATACTGCTCGCCGTTGGCTACGCGACCAAGGTCACCCAGGACTACTCGCGCCGATTGGTGCTGACCTGGGCCGTCAGCACGACACCGCTGCTCATCGCCGTGGCCCTGTTTCTCGACCGGACCATGTGGCAATTGCTGTGCGACCCTTCAAACGCGCGCAAAACCGTGTTCGTTGGTATCAACGAGATCAGCCAGACACTGGCCAAGCAGCTGTCGACGCACCAGGAATTCTGCATGGCCGTGGCCGGTTTCTTCGACGACCGCAGCACCGACCGTCTGAACCTTGCCGATACGACACTGCGCTGGCTTGGCCGGTTGCAGGATCTCGCCGAACACGTCAAAGCCAACGGCGTACAGGTGATCTTCATTTCCCTGCCGATGCGCCATCTGCAGCGCGTGCGTGACCTGCTCGATGAACTGCGCGATACCACCGCATCGATCTACTACCTGCCGGACATTTTCGCTTTCGATCTCATTCAATCGCGAACCGGCGAGATTGCCGGCATTCCGGTGGTGGCGCTGTGCGAAACACCCTTCTATGGTTATCGCGGCGTCATCAAGCGGCTCACCGATATCGTGATATCGGCCGCAATTCTGCTGATCGCTTCCCCGTTTCTGCTGCTCATTGCGCTGCTGGTGGCCGTCTCGTCCAAGGGATCTGTCATTTTCAAACAGCGCCGCTACGGGCTCGACGGTCACGAATTCATCGTTTACAAGTTCCGGACGATGACCGTCACCGAAGACGGCGCCAACATAGCCCAGGCACGGCGCGACGATCAGCGCCTGACCGCTATAGGCGGATTCCTACGCCGGCACTCGCTGGATGAGCTGCCACAGCTGATCAACGTGCTGCAGGGACGCATGAGTCTGGTTGGGCCCCGGCCGCATGCCATTGCCCACAACGAGGAATACCGCAAGGTCATCAGCGGCTACATGATCCGGCACAAGGTGCTGCCCGGAATCACCGGTCTGGCGCAGATCAGCGGCTGCCGCGGCGAGACCGCGCGGCTGGAGGAAATGCAGGCGCGCGTGCAATTTGATCTTGAGTACCTGCGGCATTGGTCGCCCATTCTCGACTTCAAGATTCTGGCGCTCACGGCCCTGCAGGTGGTTCGGCACGAGAAGGCCTATTGAGATGAAAACTTGAGAGCCAGTGCTCAGCCGGTTCGAGGTCGCGCCTATAGTATTAGGTAAACTTGCTAGAATAATGGCGGCGTTGTTTTTCTGACTCTCCCGGACCAGCTAAAGGTGAACTGCATGCGTTTTGCTGTATCGCGCCAGAACCTGCGAACTGTGATCGCGCCGCTGTCGCTGTTGTTTGCGGCAGGCTTCGCTCAGGCACAGACCCCGGCACAAGTGCCGGCGGGAGCGCCCGCAGACTATCGCCTGCATGCCGGCGATAAGCTGGATGTGGCGGTTTGGAAAGAGCCCGAGATGCAACGACCCACGATCGTCATTGCTCCGGATGGGAAATTCTCATTCCCGCTGGCCGGGCAGATCACGGCAGCCGGGAAAACGCCGGCGGAAGTGCGCCAGGAGATCGAGACCAAGCTCGCCAAGTTCATCCCGGACGCGGTGGTTACCGTCGGGATCACGGACGTCGGTGGCAACGTCGCCTATGTGATCGGTCAGGTGGCCAAGCCGGGCTCGTTCGTCATGAATCCACGCATCAATGTGCTGCAGGCGCTGAGTCTGGCGGGCGGTGGAACTCCTTTTGCCAAGCTTGACAGCATCATCGTCATTCGCGGCTCATCGGCCGGCCAGCACGTGCTGCCGTTCCGATTCAGCCAGGTGAGTGCCGGCAGGGATCTCGACCAGAATGTCATGCTGGAGAGTGGCGATGTCGTCCTGGTGCCGTGAGTGGTCCGGACATCTTGCGGCACTGGTAACGCTCGCGTTGGGCGGCTCGGCACAGGCCGCGGAGGTCTACTTCACACCGCAAGCCGACATCGGTATTGAGATGGATAGCAACCGCAACATGGTCACCAGCGGCGATACCGTCGACAATAAAGCGAGCTCGGAAGGCAATACCGCCGATGTCAGCGGTACTTTGGGCATCGCCACGCCACGTTCGGATTCCACCATCAGGCCGGAGATCCGCTATGCCGAATATCCGAACCTGGATACCAACGATCTTCGTACCATTCTGGACCTGAATTCGCAATTCCGCTCGGAACGTGGCCAATTCAATGTGGAAGGCGAATTTGACCGGGAATCGACCTACGGGTCAGAACTCGCGAATGCCCAATTCAACCCGGTGAATCCCGATCTTCCGACCACGCCCGAGACCGGGCGAATCAGCAGCGACACCGTGCGTACGCTCATTACGGCCGTGCCCAGCTATACGTTGGATCTAACGCAGCGCCTGAACTGGAGCGTGAGCGGAACGGTTCAAAGCGTCGACTTCACCGGCACGGATGCGAAGGCCTATATTCCCTACGACTACGCGCTCGGAGGTACGTCATTGACCTGGGCCTTCAACCCGCTGCTGGGTGTGACGCTCGGCGTGTTTACCTCGCGGGAATTGGCCAAGGACGACAGTGGATCGGTGGATGCCAATGGCGTCTCGCTTGCGTTTGCCTACAAGTGGTCCACGCAGTTCACGAGCCGTCTTGAATTGACCGGTGAACGCGACAATAGCGAGATCGTCAATCCGGTTGACATCAGAAGCACCTCAACGGGTGCCGGCGCCACTTACACGACCGCATGGCAAGGCCAGCTCAGCAAGCTGCAGCTCAGCGTCGGGCGCACCTTTACACCCAGTGGAGCCGGCGGGACGTTCCGCGATGATCAGCTACAGGCTCAATTCAGCCGGGATCTGACACAGCGATTGTCCTTCACCGCCGCTGGACGCTTCATCAATGCCACCTCGGTGTCGGGCATCTATGCGGCGGACAATTATAATTATGTTAATGCCACCGCAGGGCTAAAGTGGATGCTCACGCGCACCTGGCACGTCGGCGGCGGTGTGGAGTATTACCATGAGCATTTTGTGCCCCCCGTTGGGTCGGCGAACAACGCTATGGTATACGCTTCGGTGGGCTATCAGGGCTTGGGAAAGCCGTATTAATCGTTACAGCGCATTGAATGGACTTTTGGAGTGACTGAAGTGGCGGAAAGCGAGACGGCAAGCGAACTTGGTTCATACGCAGCGTTGTTCCGCAGGCGCAGGGTCTGGATCTTCACGATCGTGCCTGCGGCGATGTTGGTCTCGATTTACCTGGCGTTTGCATTGCCGGCGCAATACCGCTCGACCGCGACCCTGATGCTCGAGCAGGCGGCGATTCCCGACGACTTCATCAAAAGCACGGTCCGAAGCTACGCCGGCGATCAGATCGATATCATTCAGGGCAGCGTACTGACGGTCGATACCCTCAAGCAACTGGTGCAGCAATACGATCCCTACCCGGACGAGAAGAATCTGGATACCGAGGCGAAGGCGCTGCGCGTTATCGAAAACACCTCGCTCGAGCATGTCGATCCGGTGACCTACAAACCGAAGGAAGAGGCGTCGGCGGTTTCGCTGTACTACCAGAATCCGGATCCGCGGCGAGCCAGCGTCGTGGCGACGCGGCTGGCAGATCTGTTTCTTACCTATCACCAGCGTGTGCGCATGGAAGCGGCGCGCGCTGCGGCCAAGATGATCGAAGACCGGGCAGCGACCCTGAACAAGGAACTGCAGGACGTCGATGACGAGTACGCACGCCTGCGCGCCGCCAACGGCGGGGTGCTGCCGGATACCAAGGAGGGCGGTGGCGAGGATGCCCGTTATCGCGCCGAGCGCGACCTGACCGATATGGAAAAGCAGCTGCGCGCCGCGCAGGAGCGCGAATCGATGCTGAGCATTCAGCTCGGCGCCACCAGTCCCAATCTGCTGGTCACTCAGGGCCTGGCCACGCAAGGCATGCCGACGGCAGGGGTGGGGACTCAAGGTGGTCTGACCGATCTGGCCACCGTCAAGGCGGAGCTGGCGGATGCCGAGCTCAGATATACACCGGATCATCCGGACGTAAAGCGCCTGAAACGCGCACTGGCTGCTCTCGAAGCCAAGCAAACCACGACCAATGGGACCACCGCGGACGCGGACAATCCGGAATATCGCAGGATAGCGGGTGAGTTGGCGGCGGCGCGCGCGGAAGTGTCGGCTCTGGAGTCCGCCACGGCACGCGGACGCGCGCAGCTCGCGCGCTACACGGCGAACGTCAATCCGTCGGCTACGCTCGAGCGGCAGGTTGCCGATCTCGAACGGCGCCGTGCGAGTCTGCAGAGTGAGTACCAGGAAGCCCAGGACAAGCTGAAGAATGCGCAGCTCGGTCAGGTAGCCGAGTCTGGCCAGGTTGCCGAGCACTTCTCGATGTTGCAATCGCCGTATCCCGCATCACAACCCTATTCGCCAAACCGCATCGGCGTGATTCTGCTCGGGTTCGTGCTCGGAGGCGCGCTGGCTGCGGGCGCCGTGGCTTTGGCCGAGAGCGCAGATGCCACCGTGCGCGGCGCGCGCGATATCGTCGGTCTCAATGGGCTTCCGGTCCTGGGCAGCGTTCCAGAGATTCTCCTGGCCTCCGATCTGACTCGCCGGAGATGGATTTGGGGCTCGGTTCTGGCCGTGTATCTCGTGGCCGGCGTATTCGATGTCATTACAATCGGTCAAGCGCAGGCGCGCGCGCAGCGCGTCGAAAATGTCGTGGCTGTGTCCTCGACGAGTCATCCACAATGATCATTCTCGACGCATTGGAAAAAGCCAAGCGGATGCACGCCGAGAGAGCGCGCGTCGCCGGTGAGCCGGAACACGTCGATAGAGCCTCGCCGGTTCGCCGCGCGAGGCTTGAAGTCGCCCCAGCGCCGGTCCCCGCCCTCAACTTCGCGCGCCTTAACCTCGATTCCGAGGCGTGCGAGCGCAACCGCGTTCTGATCTCGATTCAACCGGGAAGTCCGCATGCTCGTGCCGTGGACTCATACCGGATTCTGCGCACGCGGCTGCGCAGCCGGTTGGTCGCGGGGCAATTGACCAGTTTTGGGATCATCAGTGCCGGCCCGGACGAGGGCAAATCGCTCACCGCCATCAATCTCGCCTTGTCGTTCGCGATCGAGAAGCGCAGAAACGTCTTTTTGATCGACCTCGATTTGCGTAATCCCAGCCTATGCCGTTATCTCGGCGTGACGCCGAAGGTCGAGCTGGGCAGCTGCCTCGCGCATCAGTCGCGGCCCGAAGAAGCCTTTTTCAGCGTGGGAATCGACAATCTGGTGCTGGCGGGCGGCATCACCAGCCACGAGAACTCCTCGGAGCTGCTCGGCGGCAGCGCGCTGGCGGAGCTGCTCGAGTACATCAGGAAATCGGACCCGCACGCTCTGATCCTGGTCGACCTGCCGCCGCTGCTGCAGAGCGCCGACGCCATGGTCGTCGCACCGCACCTGACCGCGATGCTGCTCGTGGTCGGCGAGGGGGTCACTCGGCGTGAGCACCTCAGCCGCGCCGCGGACCTGCTGTCGGGGATGACAGTCGCCGGCGTCGATCACGTGAAGCGGTCGAGGACTATTACGGATAGCGCTCAGCTCCGGCCGGACTTGATCCATGGAGCTTTATAGTCGCGCGCACGCTCGTCGCGCGCTGCTTTATACCATCAGCTTTCGTGCGCTGTCCCAGCTTGCCACCGTCCTGAGCTATGTCGTTCTGGTGCGCGGGCTGTCCGAGCAGTCGCTCGGCGTCTACAGCCTGCTGTATTCGGTGATTCCCGTCATGGGCACAGTCGCATCCTTCGGCCTCGACCAGGTGCTCAAGCGCTTCCAGCCCGAGTATCTGCGCACCGGCAATTCCGCCGCATCGGCGTGGCTGGTGCGGGTGGTAACGGCAGGCAGATTCGCATCGAATATCGTGCTGCTGGTGGCGATCGTGCTCGCGTGGGGCCTGGTATCGCGGCCCTTCCACCTGACCGAGCATCGCCAGGACTTTGAGCTGTTCAGCATCGTCGTGCTGATCTACTTCCAGGTCAATCTGCTCCAAAGCTCGCTGGCCTCGCACATGTTGCACCGCTACAGCGTGGGCTCGGTAGTGGTACTGGCTGTCGGCAAGCTGATCACCTACGGCGTCGTCTACAAGTTCTTTGAATTCACCCTGCGCGCGGCGATCGTCGCCGATTCCATCGCCTTCCTGCTGACCTATGCGTTCCTGCTCGTGGCGCATTGGCGCCTGTGCAGACCACCGCCAAGCGCGCATGGTTATCGGCCCGATGCGCGCGAACTAGGACGGCTCCGGCGCTATGCGCTGGCAAACAATTTCAATGAAAGCAGCTCGCTGCTGCTGCATGTGCAGACCGACAATTTCTTCATTGCAGCGCTCATGACCCCGGTAGCGGTCGGTGCCTACGCCTTCTATGCGCGGCTGAACGAAATGTGCGCGAACCTGATTCCGACCCGGCTGTTTGAAAATGTGGTTCAGCCGTTGTTCTTTTCCACCAAGCCGGAGCAAGCCGCCGAGCGGTTGCCGCGTTACGTCACCTTGCTGATCAATCTGAGCATGACCGTGCAATGGCCGCTGTTCGCCTATACGCTGGTCTACCATCGTCAGCTGATTGAACTGGTCTTCCACGGCAAGTTTGTCGAATACTCGAGCCTGCTGCCGGTAATCATAGGCTTTGCGCTGACCAACAACGTCATATCGACGCCGATAACGATGACGGCGCTGTTCGCGGAGCGCGCTTCGCTGATCCTCAAGAGCCAGCTGTTCGGCCTCTATCAGGTCGCGGCCATGCTCATCCTGGTGCCGATCCTGGGACTGTATGGCGCGGCAATTGCCACCGGCACATTGCATCTATTCAGAAATCTCTGGGTGTGGTGGCATGTGCGTGACAGCGCCCGGTGGACCAACTTTCGTCCGGCGGTTGCATCCGGAATCCTCATATGGGCGCTGGCCATTGGCGTATGCATGGCGGGCAACGCCGTGCTGAAGGCGCCGCCGATGGTGCATTTGATTGTCGGCGCCTTGGTCTGCGCGGTCGCGACCTTGATCTATCTTCGAAGCCCCGCGATCTGCGAATCGGATCGTCAGATTCTCGCGGGGGTGCTGCATGGTCGCGAGTCCACGCTGCTGCGCTGGTTCGGTCTGGCGCCGGCGGCGACGCAAGGCGCCGGTTGACTCCAGAATCAACGCCGCGTGGCTGATACTTACCGCTGCGCTTTCGTGCGCCAATTGTGCTACCGCGAGATCGCAGCAATGCGTCGTCGTACGGCGACAGGTCGTGGTCCTGCGACAATTGATTCTTCGCTATGGACCGGTACCATGGCTGAACTTGGGACTAGATCGGCGTATCGGAGCAGTCAACATTCATACCACCATGGTGTGATCGCTGTCACAGGTCCGAGAACGCGGTTGTAGTCTAATTGCTACGAGGGTGGGTTTGCCACGATCAGGTGCAGACCACTACTTATTACCTGATGGGAGTCTGCATCATGGCTAATGCTTCGATTCGTGCACGATTTGGCTTCTTGGGGCTGATCGCCGCGGTGTTTCTGCCGTCGCTTTGCGCCGCCGCGACTGCGATTCCGACTCCCCCGCCGAGTGTTTGTTTGAATGGCAAATGCACTACCTCCACCTCTTCGAGCCCAGGCGCGATCAAATTTCATCCGGGCTTGTGGCGTGAGGATGCCACCAATGTCTATGGCTACGAAAGCGCTCAGATCACCTCTTCCGCCAATCTGGCGGAGACCGCGTCGGATCCGGGTTACGTCATCGGACTGATGTTGGGAGTCGGGCTCGGCAGCATCACCCAGTCGTACGGCGTGTACGACTTCACTTATCTCGATTCGGTCTACAACACACTTGCGGCGTCCGGCAAACGGCTGACATTACGCATGATGTGGAGTCAGATTGGGTACTACAATCCGGGCGGCTTCAACAGCAGCGCTTTCCCGGCTTACATGAATGATGCCGGCGGAGCCAACGTTTACGGCGGCATGCTGCAGTTGAATTTCGGAACATCCTTCGGTGGCTACGTTCTCGACGTCGAGCGTCCGGCGGTGATGAACGCATTCATCAACGCAATCCAAGCGGTATGCGCGCATTATGACGACGGTAATCATCCATACTTTGAAGGTCTCGCATTCGAGGAGACCGCCTGGAATGTGCCCTCGGCGAATGGCGGAGCGGGGTGGAACGAAAGCGCTTTCATCACACAGTATCTGAATCTGATTTCGTCGGCACGGACCGCCTGTCCGCATAGCCTGCTGTTCTATCGCGCCAATTGGGGCAGTAATGCGCAGATGCTGGCGGTAGAGGCGGCTGAACAAGCCAACGCATCGGGTGATGGGACGACCGACTTGTACACGACCTACCCCAACAACATGGACGCCGTGATGAACGGTTCAGTCGGCGGTGTGAGTTTTATTTCCAGTTCCCTGACCAGCCCGAATAAAGTCGTGCAGGCGCCGTTCTCTGAAACCGCCGGTCTAGGCGGAGACCCCAATACAGTCACGGCAGCGACCCTCATCAGCGCGGCACAGAGCCAAGGAGCCAATTACTTCTGGCCGCTGCGCTACACCAATGATGGCTGGACCCAGGCGACGTGGCCGGAGATTGAAGCGGCATATGTGGCGGCGGGCAGCACCTTGAACAGCGCCTGTCCGTCGAGCTACTCGAGCTGCATAACGAACTGACAGCTGGTGGGGATTGCGGGACGAGTCGTCAGGCGACAGCTTGACGATCCCGGGTGACCCGCGACCTCAGAAAATCGAGCAATGGCCGTTCGACGTAGGTGTAGGTCGCGATGCCTAGAATGGAGGCTCCGATCAACATCAGGATGACAAACGTCACGGCGGGCAGGGTTGATACGGTGCCGCTCGAAATCAGTGCCCAGATCCGGCCGGCGGAGCCCATCAGAAAGCTGTGCGTCAGATAGATACTGTAGGAGGCATTGCCCAGAGCCAGGATGAGCAAACGCGTGCGCCCAATGTGACCCGCCTCCGAAACCTCAAATGCACACGCCGTGGTGACGATGGCACAGGCAAGCGCCTGGATGACGATCGACATGGTGGAATTTTCCTGCATGACACCGGTAAGTACCATGGCGCCGTAGAGCAGTGTCACGACCAGCGAGATCGCTATGGCGGTATGTGTGTCGATATGGGGGATTCGGGCGCGAGTCTCGAGCCATTTGCGCGACATTCCCAGCAATATCCCGGCCGCGAAATACAGCATGATCGGTCGGGTAAAGTATCCACCGATTGCGCACAGTGATCCGGAGCAGGTGTCCAGGTATTCGATGTACCCCGCGGAGACCAGCGCGGCGAATAGTGCCATCAGCAGAGCGAAAGCGCGCGGGCGGCGCAGCATCAGTGCCAACGCGAACAGATAGTAGAAAAACATCTCGTAGTTCAGTGTCCATCCCAGTCCGTACACGGGTTCGCGCATGGACTGACCGTGATCGTAGGGAATGAACAGCAACGAGAGCACCAATTCCTGCCATGTTGGCGGGCTACCGGTCAAGCTCAGTTTGGCGGCATAGATCAAGGTTGCCAGCCAATAGATCGGCACAATTCGCATTATCCGCTTCAGGATGAAACGTGTCGGCGCGCCGCGCCTCGCAAAGGAATCGTACATTGTAGTGGTCATGATGAAACCACTGATCACAAAGAATATCTTCACACCCAATTCACCCAGGCGATAGGCTAGTTGCAGTGTGGTCGGGTCATATTGGGCCCGCTGCACCAGGTTCAGGATGGAGTGATCGACCACAACGAGCAATGCTGCGATGCCCCTCAGGCCCTGGATCGCGTCGTTGCGCTTGTTGCGCATCAGCTTTCGGCCGTCATCGTCGGGGCACAGTCCCTTTGTGCGAACATTGCGCAGACTGCCATGGCCCCGATTGCATGGCAAGCCGTTGACTCGCTGATTACGCATGGCAATGAGTTGCAGAATGAGCGGCCGCAGAACGATGCGCTCCGCCGTTGCGTGTTGGTCGCGGCAATTGCTTCGTTGCTCGAGCGAAGTACAATGACCGTTCGGGCAGTGGTAATGCGCACATGGTGTGACGCACATCACAGGTTGAACCAGGCGGCATGGTCATGCTGGTTGCATGAGCCGGGACCTGTAGGTAGGGCATGTCAATTGAGGAAGCTAATGGCCAAGAGCACGGCAAGTGCGGCGTATCTGCTGGCCTCAATGTTCTTGGGGCTGCTCTGTGTTGCCCCGGCCTGGGCGGACACCGCCATCAAATGGCACCCGGGCGTCTATATCTGGCCCGGTAACCAAGCGTGTGACGGCACTGCGCGAGCCGATGACTTCGCGACCATCGATCAGATAGCACACGTGCCGCAGATTCGCGGCGTGTATATCAACTGGCAATGGAGCTGCTTCGAGGGTGATACGGCTGGGGATTATTCCGCCGGGTTCGCCAGGATTGATGCCTATCTTGCCAAGCTCCATGGAACCGGTTTGCATCTGATGATCGGGTTCTGGCCGATGAATTGGGGTGCTTGTACCAGCTCGAACAGCGTGAATGGCAGACCGAAATCCATTCCGCTGCCTGCATACATCATCAACAGCCCTGGATTCGTCGATTACTGTACCGCGCAATCCCGCTTGTACACGATAGCCTTTTGGAACCCGGCGGCGGTAGACCGAATCATCGCCCTGAGTGCGGCCTATGCGGCCCGCTACGATAGCAACCCAAAAGTGGAGATGTGGCAGCCGCATGAAGAGACGGCGGGTCTGGTAGGGGATGCGTCTGCCGGTTTCAGCTGGGCCGCAGCTCTGGCGCAATGGCGTCGGTTGTACGCGGCGCTGGCGACGCAGTGGACACACACCTTGATTCGCGAGGGCGTCAATTTCATGGACAGCCCCGGATCGCTGCGCTACGACATGGATCATCTGCACCGGCCTGGGCTGATCTTCGGCGGCGCGGATTCAATGCCGGAAACGGTGCGGACCATCGATGCCAACTATGCATTCAGGGGTCTGGACGTTGGCACGACTTCCAGCCCTGCGGGCAGGCCGCATACCGGCTGGACCGATCTGCGCGGCATTTACCCTTGGCTTGCCTTCATCAACGCTGGTGAGATATACGGCACCGCTACTCCGCAGCAGGAGCAGACCTACGCCCACGACACCATGCATGACAGCTATCTTGTCTGGATGCGTGAAAGCTGGGACGGCGTGCCGGCTCGCTACTGGCCGAATGTGCTGCCGTACATAGCAAGCGGCTCGACTCCGGTCTATACCACGGCATGCCCAACGGGTTGGACATGCAATACCAATTAGTGTCGCATCAGGCCGAGCATGCGCTTTGCTAGTGGCGGCGTCGCGGCGCGAGCGCGCAGCCTTGCACTACCGCCTGCTCCGCACTTGATATCGAGGCGCCGGGACAGTGTCGACAGGCGCTAACTCGACGCCGGGCGCTGACGCCCAGCGCTCTGCGCGCTACATCTACATTGCCTGCCCTTGGACACCCGTGGGCGGTGGCATGTTCAAGGTGGCGGATTACCTGATCCAGGCACAGTCGCCGATAACGGGGCCCGGATTTGCCGAACTGCGTCCTCTTGATACGCGCGGCGGATCACGCGCGATTTATTCAATCTGGGTGCTGGCCTCGGCGCTGGGGAAATTGGTGCGCGGACGCGTCGGCGGCCGTTTGGCGGGGGTTCACGTCAACATGGCCGAACGCCTCAGTCTGTTTCGTAAGGGGCTTGTGGTTGTGGTCGCTCACGCGCTTGGTTTGCCGGTGGTATTGCACCTGCATGCCGCCCAACTGCATCACTTCTATCGCGCCTTGCCGCGACCCTTGCAGTGGTTGACGCGGTGGATGTTCTCATTGCCTCGCGCTTGCATAGTGTTGGGCCTTGAGGCAAAGCGCTTCGTGACGCAGGAATTGAAGGTGCCCGCCGACAAGGTGCAGATTGTGATCAATGGCGTTCCCGAGCCAACGGTAGCCAGGCGCCGTGCTAGGGAATCAGGCAAACAGCGGGTATTGTTCCTGGGTAATCTGTCCGAGCGAAAAGGGGTCTCGGATCTACTGCGGGCGCTGGCTTTGCCTGGGTTTCTCCGTGAGCGGCTGGAGGTCAGCATAGCTGGCGGTGGCGATATCAAATCCTATCAAGGGCAGGCAGAGCGCTTGGGCATAGACGACTTTGTAAGATTCGAGGGCTGGGTAGATCAGAACAAGGCAGCGTATCTGCTTGCCAACGCGGATGTGCTGACTCTTCCATCCTATGACGAGGGCTTGCCACTGGTTATCCTGGAGGCATTGGCCAACGGCGTCGCCGTGGTATGCACACCGGTCGGGGAGATTCCAGGTGTGCTCACTGATGGCGTGGACGCATGTTTCGTGCATGCGGGAGATGCCAACAGCGTGGCCGAAGGCCTGCAGAAGGTTCTGGACCAACCGGGCTTGCGCGAATTATTGGAGCGCAACGGCAGACTGGTCTACGAGCGTCATTTCTCACTGGGAGGCTTTTTTGCAAGCGTGGCAAGGATTCATCGGCAACAGTTTGGCATCTGCGGTCAGCCGAGAGCACCGTAGGTGCCGCCGCCGCGGTTGATGCGATGATCATCGACTCCAACAGCATTCCGCGGGACACCAGTCTTGTCGCCGATGTCTGTGTGGTAGGCAGCGGTGCCGCCGGCATATCGCTCGCG
>Ga0302326_10002889_pt1 | contig 41219 bp, 31 predicted proteins | sample Palsa_T0_3_FD_202264 | JGI IMG/M metagenome (GOLD analysis project Ga0302326, IMG submission 202264) | Peat permafrost microbial communities from Stordalen Mire near Abisko, Sweden - Palsa_T0_3 | ecosystem: Environmental > Terrestrial > Soil > Palsa > Peat permafrost | place: Sweden: Abisko... | reverse complement strand
AACAAAAACCAACCCACACCCAAAAAGCGCAGGCAGAATTCGAATCAGAACAATCTGACCTAACAAAAAGACACCAAAAACTGGCATCAACAAAACAGGGCCACACCCACACACGGGAAGTGCCAGACATGACCCAAAAACAACAACAAAAACAAAAACCACCAAACACACTATTGAGTTCTCAAACAACACCCGCCGGCCGCGCAACAAGACCCGCGGCTTTTCGCCGCTTACTCATTCCACGGACGTCGAAGGACACCCACCGAAGTGGAGTTTCCCTCTGGGATGCCGCCGCGCTCTCCGCCGTACGGGCCGTGTCGCAGCGACTCGATTAAGTTACGTGACAGAAAACTGAGAGTCAAACAGCCTGATAGGCGGCATGTTCCGGGTCGTTACAAGATCAACCGAGGCGCTCCACGCCAGCGACGTTGCGCTTGCCGCGGCGCACCACGAGCCAATGCCCGTGCAGGAAGTCGGACGCCTGGGGCGCCCACTCCTCATCCTCGATCTTGCTGTTGTTGACGTACACGCCGCCTTCGGCAATCGTCCGCCGCGCAGCGCCCTTGCTCTGTGACAGGCCGGTCGCGACCAGCAGGTCGACGATTCCGTCCGGCGTTCCCGAGTTGAGCTCGGCGATCGAGGTTTCCCCCAGGGCGGTCCGCAAGGTGGGCTCGTCCAGACGAGTGAGTTCGCCGCGGCCGAACAGCGCCCGGCTCGCGTGCTCGACCGATTCGGTGGCCTGCTCGCCGTGCACCAGCGTCGTGAGTTCACGCGCCAACCGGCGTTGGGCTGCCCGTTGCTGCGGCCGTTCCGTCGTGGCCTCGTGCAGCTCTGCCAGTTCGTCGGCAGACAGGAACGTGAACCAGCGCAGGTACCGGATGACGTCGGCATCAGCGGTGTTGACGAAGTACTGGTACCACGCGTACGGACTCGTCATCTCCGGGTCGAGCCACAGATTGCCGCCGCCGGTGGATTTGCCGAACTTTGTCCCGTCGGCCGCCGTCACCAACGGGACCGTGAGCGCATGCACCGAGCCGCTCAACTTCTGACGCACCAACCGCACGCCCGCGATGATGTTGCCCCACTGATCGGACCCGCCGATCTGCAGCGCGCAGCGATGGCGTTGGTGCAGCTCGACGTAATCGTTGGCCTGCAACAGCATGTAGCTGAATTCGGTGTAGGAGATCCCTTCGCCTTCGAGTCGCCGCCGGATCGTGTCGCGATCCAGCATGACGTTGACCGAGAAGTGCTTTCCGACGTCGCGCAGCAGTTCAATCGCGGACATCGCAGCGGTCCACTCGAGATTGTTTTCGACGATGGCACCCGTCGGTGAGCTGTCGAAGTCGACGAAGCGTTCGAGCTGTCCGCGAATACGCCCGGTCCACTCCTGGACGATGTCGTCAGTGTTGAGCACCCGTTCGCCGGTTTCGCGCGGATCTCCGATCAAACCGGTCGCGCCACCGGCAAGGACGATGGGTCGGTGGCCGGCACGTTGAAAACGTCGCAGCGCCAACAACGGCACCAGATGCCCGGCATGCAGGCTCGGCGCGGTCGGATCGAATCCGGCGTAGAGCGTGATCGGACCGCGAGCCGCCTCGTCGGCCAGCGCCTCGAGGTCGGTCGACTGCGCAATCAGCCCACGCCAGCTCAGCTCGTCGAGGATTTCAGCGCCCACAGTCATAGATCTTCGCGCACCATCGCGCGGCATCCGCGCCGGGCGTGCCCGACTCAGTCGCTGGCGCCGGGTGCCGGCGCGCGTGGGCTGCGCCGGTAGGCCGACACCTCGGCGCGCCCAGGCGCCCACAGCCGCCAAGGCCGGTCGGCTGCCTGGCTGACACCGACGCGGGGGCCGGCGGCGGCTTCGGTGGCGCTGTTCAGCGTCAACCTGATCGGGCTGTCGACGCTGAAAAGATCAATTCCATTGTCAGCCATGACGATTCCCAAGGCTGAGCAGAGATTGCCCGGGCCGCGCCCCAGCGATCGGTCGCGGACCGACGGGCCACGTCGAGACTGGGCGACGTCCACGCCGGTTTCGATCGCTGCGGCTCTGAGCAGCACAGCGGCCGCAATACCGTCAGCCGCGCAGACCACGTTGGCGCAGACGTGGATGCCGTGGCTGCGGTAGGTGTACAGCCGGCCGGGCGGGCCGAACATCACCGCGTTACGCGGGGTCGGGCCGCGATACGAATGCGCGGAGGCGTCGGGCCACGGGCCGTCGGGCACCCCGCCGTAGGCCTCCACCTCGACGATCGTGGCGGTCACACCGCGACCGGTCAGGGTGGCGCCGAGCAGTCGATGGGCCGCCTCGACCGGGTCAACCGCCAGTTGGTCAGCGCCCACCGGATTGATTCTGCCTGGAGCCTTGACAGCAGTCCGCGAAGGGCGGATATTCACCAGATGATGACTTCATCAAGTGATGAATTAGCGTCACCCGAACGTGAAACCGCTGTCGACATCAGTCACCTGCGCGTGATTCGCGGCAAGCGGGCCGCCCTGCATGACTTTTCCGTCCGGATAGCCCGGGGCAGCATCACCGGCCTGCTCGGACCGTCGGGTTGCGGAAAGACCACGTTGATCCGATGCATCGTCGGCACCCAAGTCGTCGCGTCGGGAAGCGTCCGGGTGCTCGGCCTGCCCGCCGGTTCCACGCCGCTGCGACATCGGGTCGGATACCTGCCGCAGGACCCCACCATCTACAACGATCTCCGGATCGTCGACAACGTGCGCTACTTTGCGTCGCTCTACGATTTCGACCGCGCCGCCGCCGACTCCGCGATCGATCGGGTGGGCCTCGGCGATCACCGCACCGCGTACTGCGGCAACCTCTCCGGCGGTCAGCGCACCCGGGTGTCGCTGGCGTGCGCCCTGGTCTGCCGTCCCGATCTGCTGGTGCTCGACGAGCCGACCGTGGGGTTGGATCCCGTGCTGCGTGCAGATCTGTGGGCGCAGTTCACCGACCTCGCCCGCGATGGGACCACGCTGCTGGTTTCCAGCCACGTGATGGATGAGGCCGACCACTGCGGCGATTTGTTGCTGATGCGCGACGGTCATCTCGTCGCGCACACCACCCCGACCCAACTACGAGAGGACACCGGATGTCCGTCGCTGGAGAGCGCGTTTCTGTCCATCATCACGCGCAGCACCACCCGCCGAGCCGGTTAGGGCTCACCGGCTACACCGCGACCACCGCGCGGATCCTGCGGCAGCTGGTCGTCGATCGTCGCAGTGTCGCAATGATTTTGGCGGTGCCGGTTCTGGTCATCTCGCTGATGTACTTCATGTTCCAGAACGCCCCGCATCGTCCGGGAGTCCCGACGCCGTTCGACAACGCGTGCATGATTCTGCTGGGGCTGTTCCCGCTCTTCCTGATGTTCATCATCACGTCGATCACCATGCAGCGCGAGCGGGCTTCGGGAACATTGGAACGCATCCTGACCACGCCGCTGCGGCGCCTCGACCTGTTGATCGCCTACGGGACCGCGTTCTCGATCGCCGCTGCGACGCAAGCCATCCTGGCGTGTGTGGTGTCGTTCTGGTTGCTGGGTTTCGACACCGCCGGCAGCCCGTTCTGGGTGTTCGTCATCGCGATCGTCAACGCGGTGCTCGGCGTCGGGCTCGGATTGTTGTGTAGTGCGTTCGCGCGGACGGAATTTCAGGCCGTCCAGTTCATCCCGCTGGTGATGGTGCCGCAACTGCTGCTGGCCGGGATCATCGTTCCGCGAGCGTTCATGCCCTCGTGGCTGCACACGATCAGCAACATGCTGCCGGCCAGCTACGCCTTGGAGGCTCTGCAACAAGTGGGTGCGCACAGCGAGTTGACCGGAGTCGCGGTGCGCGATATCGCGATCGTGTTGGGATTTGCGCTCGCGGCGCTGTGCTTGGCCGCGGCGACTCTGCGGCGCAGGACGCCGTGACGTGACGGAGGCCAGCACCAGCCGCCGACGCCCCGGCCGGCCCGCCGGAAACTCCAACACCCGGGAGCGAATTCTGGACAGCGCTCGAGACCTGTTCGCCCGCAACGGGATCAGAAACACATCGATACGGTCCGTGGCCGCTGCCGCCGGCGTCGATTCAGCGTTGGTGCATCACTATTTCGGCACCAAGGAGAAGCTGTTCGCCGCAGCCGTGCACATTCCGATCGACCCGATGGACGTGATCGGTCCGTTGCGTGACGTGCCGATCGAGGAGCTCGGTCACGCGCTGCCGTCGATGTTGTTGCCGCTGTGGGACTCTGAGATCGGTGCGGGATTCATCGCAGCGCTGCGGTCAATCGTGGCGGGCTCGGAAGTCAACCTGTTCCGCACCTTCATCCAAGACGTGATCGGGGTCGAGGTGGGTAGCCGCGTCGACAATCCTCCCGGCAGCGGCATCGTGCGCATCCAGTTCGTCGCCTCACAGTTGGTGGGCGTGGTGATGGCGCGCTACATCTTGGAGTTGGAGCCGTTCGCGTCATTGCCCCCGCAGCAGATCGCGGACACCATCGCCCCGAACCTGCAGCGTTACCTCACTGGGGACTTGCCGGGCCTGCCTGGGCGATGAGCCGATCATGCTCGTCGTCGCCGACCTCGGACGCCTCGTCGACGAGCAGCACCGGGATGTTGTCCTCGATCCGGTAGGCGCGCCGCAGCCGCGGGTTGTACAGCCGCTCCTCGTTCTGGCTGACCACCAGTAGCAGCGGACCCCGATCGGCCGGACACACCAGGATGCGCAGCAGCGTCTCGTCAATCACGTTTGCTCCCAATGTTATTGAGCACCAGACAACTCCGCCCGTGCCGGACCGGTCAGACGCCGGAACTGATTCGCCTCGGCGTCGAAGAACCACGCGTGCCGTCCCGCCTTGGGAATCCCCGCCGCCCGCACCGCGCTCACCGTTGGGCGGTAGGTCGCGCTGAGCTTCAACTCCGGCACGACGTGCACGATGTCGGGTCCCGAACCGAACGGCATTGCGGCGACGGCTTCGGTGAGATCGGCGGCGGTGATCGTCGCCCCCGGTTGCGTGGTCAACGCTGTCACCGCGACCTGGTGTCCGTCCATCGACACGCCGTAGGTCACGGCGAGGTCGACCGCGGGAATGAGGCCGAGCGCATCGGTGATCGGGTCGCAGAAGACGACGCCGCGCTGGGTGGGTACGGTCGAGCCCCGCCTGCCCAGCAACCAGTAGTCGCCGTCGGTGTCGCGGCGGAACAGATACTCGGTGGAAATCCAGGTGTCAGCGGGACCGAAGACACCACGTTTCACCGATGCGGTCGGATCGATTGGTCCGCGCGGCTCAGCGAGCAACACACCGATTTCGTTCGCATCCGGAACGCGGACCAGCCCGCGGTCGTTCTCCAGGATCAGATCGTGCTCCGCGTCATAAGCACCGAGCTCAACCTGCCCGGCTCCGGGCAACGGCCGGCCCTTGCTACCGATCTTGGCGCCCGACACATTCGCCAGCACGGCATGCCCATCGGTGGTCGCGAAGAACTCGACGACATTCGCGGGCGCGAACACGTCGACAATCCGCTGCCATACACCGGTCGGCATACCCGAGCCGATGAACAACCGGACCGGATGACCGCCGTGCAGTTCGAACGCCGGGTCGTCGATGATGTCGCGCAACAGCGCCCAGGTATAGGAGACGACGGTGACGCCGTACTGGTGCAGCTCGGCGACGAACCGTTCGGGTCGCAGCCCGCGGGACAGCGCGATCCGGGTGCCGCCGACCACCGCACCGCCGAGGCTGACCAGCAGCCCGGACTCGTGGTGCAGAGGAGTGAGGCAGTACACGGTGTCGGTGCGTCCCAGGGCTGCGGCGGAGGCGGTCCCGAAAGCCGACAACGCCCAGCGGTAGTTGGTGATCTGCTTGGCGACGAGCTGGCCACTGGCGGTGCTGAACCCGATGAACGCGATGTCGCGCGCGTAGCCCGGGTTGGGTCGATACCACGCCGGCAGTTCGACGGCGTCGGGGTCGATCTTTTCCATGTCGATCACGTTGGCGTCATCGGGCAGGTCGAGGTTGCGGGATTCACCGCCACCGAGGACCAGGATCTGCTCGGGTAGTTGGCTCGCGGTCTCGAGGTTGGTGGGGTCGGTGATGATCTCGCTCACTCCCCCGAGCCGGACCTCGGCGGCGAGGTCGGCGTCGGGTTGCAACAGAACCGCGACGGCGCCCAACCGGGACAGGGCGGCGATGGCGACGAGCGCACTGGGCCGGGTCTCCATCAACACCCCGACGTGTTCGCCTTGGCGCACCCCGACCGCGATCAGGCCGCGCACCACGTTGTCGATACGGCGGTTGACTGCTTCGTAGGTGTGCACGCGGCCGTCGAAGAGCAGGAATTCGCCGTCGGGAGCATCGTGTGCCTGTTCGCCGATGATCCGGCCCAGCGAGATCCGGGTGTGGTCGTTGATCTGGCCGAGCCGAACCAGTCGAGGCAGTGTTCGCGCAGTCTCGACGGCCAACGTGCGCACGGATTTGTTCGCTGCGAAGACGGCGTCGGCCGCTCCGCGGGCGAAGGCAAATGCCACTTCGGAGGCCTCGCCGATACCGTGCATCACCCGGGAACTGAGCGCGACGCCACGGTCGCTGGGCTCGGTCGGCTGATCCGCCATCGGGAAGATGTCAGTGGGTTTGTCTCCGTGGCCGGAGATCCACTGCACCCAGGCGGAGACAGTCGGCCACGTCTCCTGTGCCGCTCTGGATCCGACGACCAACCCGAAATGGCCTGTCCGGATGAGATATTCGTAGACCTCGGCGTTGGGCGCCGCGCGCCGCACACCACGCACCGCGGCCGGCTGGCCGATGTCGTCGACCTCGCCGACGAAAGCCAAGATGGGGCAAGTGATATCGGTCAGCGTCACCAGTTGGCCATTGATGGCGAAACCGCCGGTCATCATCCGGTTGTGCGCGATGAACTGCTTGAGTAGCTCGGAAATCGCCGGCCCGGACCACGCGATCCAGCCTTCCGATTCCAGGAACCTGCGCTGGGCTTCCCGCGGTAGCAGCGCTTCTCGATCGTGAAGCTGTCGCAGGAAATCGATCCGGGCTTTGGCGGTCTTGAGTGGATCGAGCATCTGAAAACCGGCACGCGCCAGCCAGCCGGGAATGTCGAGCCGGTTGAAAACGTGGTCAGCCATGAAATTTGCGACGCCCGGAGCCAAATTCGGTGGAAGTCCCATCGGCAAGGCCGCCAGCGTGTCGACCGGCGAACCGAACGTCACGATGCTGGCAATGCTTTTCGAGCGTCGGTACGCCGCCGCCTGGTAGCAGAACATCCCACCCTGCGAATAACCCGCGAGGTGCACATCTTGACCGGTGATCTCGGCGATGTTGTCCAGCGCCTCGCTGAGCGCGACGATGTGGTCGGCCAAGGTGCGGCGCATGCCGCCCTCGATCTCGTCGGGCGAGCCGAAGTCGATCACCCACGGATCGAGGCCGGCGGCGTGCAGAACGCCGACCGCGCCCTCCTCGCGGGTGACGTCGAACATGTTCGCCGACATCATCATCGGGTGCACCAGCAACACCGGCGCGCCCGCCTGGGGATGGCCCGGTCGGCTGTCCGGCGGGTAATACCGCCGCAGCTTGTACATTGCGACGCTCTCCACGACCTGAGACGGCGACGGAGAGTTACCGGTTTCCAGACCGCCGAGCCGCAAGACCTCCAGGCCGTTCTGGGCTGTCGCTATCAGGCGCTCAACCGGTCGGCTGACCGCCGAAACCAAATTCATGCCGCCGCTCCCCTCGAACGATGACCTTCGTGTGCTGCACGCAGGCCTGACAGCGTGCACATCATGGCACATCGCAAGGTGCGGGCCGGTTGCTTTGGTCACGGTGCCAATTCGTCGGACCAGCCTATCCTTTTCGGCCCGTGAGCTGCCGCGCGCGACAGCCATCGTCGGCCGGCTGACTTCGGCACGCTAACGTCGGCGCAGTGGCACACCTGCTGGGGGCCGAGGCCGTCCACCTCGAATATCCGAATCAGGTTGTGTTCGAGTCGGTGACCATCGGACTCGGCGACGGTGACCGGATCGGCATCGTCGGCCGAAACGGCGACGGCAAATCCAGTTTGCTGGACCTGCTCACTGGTCAGCTGCGTCCGGACTCCGGCCGAGTCACGCAGCGCAGCGGACTGCGCGTCGGCGCGGTGAGCCAGACCGACACCCTGGATTCGAACAGCACGGTCGGGTGGACGCTGGTCGGCGACCGGCCGGAACACGAATGGGCCGGGGATCCGCGCATCCGCGACGTGGTCAGCGGCTTGGTGGCCGATATCGCCTGGGACGCCGTGATCGGCACGCTCAGCGGTGGCCAGCGGCGACGGGTCCAACTCGCCGCCCTGCTGATCGACGACTGGGACGTCATCGCACTGGACGAGCCGACCAACCATCTCGACATCGAGGGCATCACCTGGCTCGCCGCCCACTTGGGTCAGCGTTGGCCCCGCAGCACCGGCGGGCTACTGCTGGTGACCCACGACCGCTGGTTCCTCGACGAGGTCGCGACGACGACGTGGGAGGTGCACGACGGAATCGTCGAACCATTCGAGGGCGGCTACGCCGCCTACGTGTTGCAGCGCGTCGAGCGGGACAGGCAAGCCGCCGTCGTCGAGGGCAAGCGGCAGAACCTGATGCGCAAGGAGCTGGCCTGGCTGCGCCGCGGTCCCCCGGCCCGCACCTCGAAACCGAAGTTCCGCATCGAGGCGGCCAACCAGTTGATCGCCGACATACCGCCACTGCGCAACCCCGTCGAGTTGGCCAAACTCGCCACCGCACGGCTGGGCAAGGACGTCATCGACCTGCTCGACGTATCCGTCTCGTTCGACGGCCGACCCGTGCTGCGCGACGTCGAGTGGCGAATTGGGCCCGGCGAACGTAGCGGCATCGTCGGGGCCAACGGAGCCGGCAAATCGACGTTACTCGGACTCATCACGGGGGCCGTCCAGCCCGACAGCGGAAGAGTCAAGCGCGGCAAGACGGTTCAACTCGGAATGCTCGACCAGCGGGGATATGAGCTGGAACCGATAGCGAGTGAACGCGTCGCGGATGTAATCGGTCGACTGCGCGCCGGATACGAGGTCGACGGCCGCGATATGACGCCGACGCAGTTACTGGAGCGGCTGGGTTTCGCCGGCGCTCAATTGTCCGCGCGCGTTGATGAATTGTCCGGCGGTCAGCGTCGGCGGTTGCAACTCATGCTCACCGTGCTGGCAGAACCCAACGTGCTGTTGCTCGACGAGCCGACCAACGACGTCGACACCGACATGCTGGCGGCCACCGAAGACCTGCTCGACTCCTGGCCGGGGACACTGATCGTGGTCTCCCATGATCGCTACCTGCTGGAGCGTGTCACCGACCAGCAGTACGCGATTCTCGATGGGCGACTGCGGCACCTGCCCGGCGGTGTGGATGAATACCTGCAGCTGGCTCAACGAGCAGGCGCAGAGCGAGCCGCTCCGGCAGCTGCCAAACCGTCTCAATCGCAAGAGATTTCCGGGGCCAAGCTGCGCGCCGCCGAAAAAGAGATCGCTTCGATCGATCGCAGGCTGGCGCGACTGGCCGGCCAGATCGCGGCAAAACATCACGAACTCGCCGAGTACGACCAATCCGACCACGTCGGCATAACCCGCCTCACTGCACAGTTGCGGAGCTTGGAAGGCGAGGTCGCCGAGATGGAGAGCCGATGGCTGGAACTTTCCGAAGCGATTGAGTGAGGCCGGAATTCAACTGCCACATTAATATTCCAACAAATCGGATTAATCTTACAAAATAGCGGCACCGAATTGTCATTGTCGTCATTACCGAAATTGGCGGCGTGCGGGTCCGCACTAATTTAGGATGCTGCCAAACGAACGTCGCTTGTCCCGAATTCGGTGCCCGCAACTGACAGGTCGAGAGATGTCCTCAGTGACGCCACGACGAATCGCGTTGGTTGTAGTGGCGACGATCGGTCTGCTGTTTTTCACGGGGATGTTATTGAGCGGCCACGGCGGTGTGGGTTCGACCGGCGTCGCCATCATCGGCCCGGTGGGTTCGCTGGTGATGGGTGTATTCGCCACCGTTTGTGCGGCCAATGCCGCCTGGGCCGCGGACGGCGGGCAGCGTCGCGCGTGGACTGCCCTGGCAATCGGGCTTGGCGGTTGGGCAGCCGGGAATGGACTGTGGTGCTACGTCGCTCTGCGAGGGACCGCGCCAACTTCGGCTTCCTCGGCAGCTGAGATTGGCTACGTGGTGCTGCCGTTATGTGCTTTGGGCGCAACGGTTCTGGTTCCTAATCGTAATGACGACCTGTTCGGCGTCGGCCTGCTCCTCGACGGGGTTCTCGTTGCCACGTCGTTGTTCGTGGTGGTGGGCGCGGCGGACCGGGCGAGCAGCTCGCGCATCCTTTTGGCCGTCATCACGGCTATCTATTTCGGGCTCGTCGTCATTGCATTGATTGTCGTGCGGACAACCGAGCGCGGTCGCAGACTCTCTACGGCGCTGCTGACCGTGGGGTTCGCCGCCATCGGTATGGCCGGGGCGTGGCACCTGTACGAAAATGGGGCCGACCACATTCCCGATGACGTCGTGACCCTCGGGTGGATCAGCGGGACCTATTTTCTCGCACTGTCGGCAATCGCGTTCCGCATGGGACCGGACCTGGACACTCGGCGACCCCATCCGTTCTCGCGGCAGTCGATGTGGCTGCCGTATCTGCCCGTGTCGGTCGCGATCGTCGCATTCGCCGTGCACTTCTGGCCCCCGGAGCGCGGCGATGCGTTCATCTTCGCGGCCGGTATGGTCCTCTCTGTCGCCGTGCTGGTGCGGCAGTTGCTAGTGCTGGACCGGAAGCGACGTTTGCTCGACGTGGTCTCCGACGCTGCCCGGCGTGACGCGGTCACCGGTCTGGCGAATCGGAGACTGCTCGACGAACGCCTCGCGCATGCGGTTCGGCTGCACCTCTTTCTGGCTGTCCCGGTCAGCTTGCTACGGGTCAGGGTGGACGACTTCAAAGTCGTCAACGAAACCTTGGGTTACGACGCCAGCGACGAACTCCTGCGCAACGTCGGCGCGCGAATTCAAGCCGGTGTCCGGGCGAGTGACATCGTCGCGCGGATGGGTGGGGATGAATTCGCGGTCTTGGTCGAAGATCGCCGCGAGGTCGCGGCGCAGCTCGCTGAACGGCTCGCACGCTCGTTCGACAGCCCTCTCGAGATCAGAGAGAGCAAGGTCTATGTCCACCTCAGCATCGGCGTCGCATCGGCAGTGTCGCACCCCGGTATATCGCTTACTGCCACTGATCTGCTCGGTCAGGCAGCAGCGGCCCGGTCGCGCGCCGAACAGACCAGCGCGACGGATGTGCAGGAGTTCGCGCCGGACCTGGATGCCCCCTCGAGCTCGAGCCGGCGCCAAGAATTCCGCGATGGCGTCGCTCGCCTGCAACTGCTGTGGGATCTGCGGCGCGCTATCGACGACCGGTTGCTGACTCTGGTCTACCAGCCCCAATTCGAAATGCTGAGCGGCGAAGTCTGCGGCGCCGAGGCGCTATTGCGCTGGCACCATCCCACTTTGGGCACCTTGGGGCCCCGTGAATTCCTGCCACTGGTCAGCGAACACGGACTCATGGACGCGGTGACCGACATGGTCCTGACGCAAGCGGTTGCCGACGCTTCGCAGTGGCGCAAGGCAGGCACCGCCATCCGGGTCGCCATCAATCTGTGGGCACGCTCGCTCGATGAGGACCCCCTGCCAGACCGCATCATGGCCGTGCTGAACGCCTACGGCATGCCTGCCGATCTGCTCACCGTCGAGATCACCGAGGAATTGATGGTGGCCGACTTCGACAAGGTCCGCGCCGTGCTCAACCGTCTGCGCAGCGCCGGCGTCCGGGTGGCCATCGATGACTTCGGCAGCGGCTACTCCACTTTGACGTACCTTCGTGAGTTGCCGATCGACGAGGTGAAACTCGACCGCCAACTGGTTGCACCGATCCTCTACGACCAGCGCGCAGCGACCATCGCGCGGTCGGTTATCGAGCTAGCCGAGGACTTCGGCATCGCCAGCGTCGCCGAGGGCGTCGAGAACGAGGGCACGGCTCAATGGCTCAAGAAATTCGGATGCGATGTCGTACAAGGAAATTATTTCTCCGGGCCCTTGCCGGCCGGTGAGATTCCATACGTCGCCGCGAATCCCACGTGGGCGGCAGACTAGCGGTCCAGTCGCGTCCGAAGTCGCTGCGCAGTGGCACGGACCGAGTCGAGTTGAATGGCAACCTGGCTGGGCGCGGTGCCGCCACGCGCATCGCGCGATGACACCGACCCCTCGACAGTGAGTACGTATCGCACTGCCGGGGTCAGCTCGTCGCTGATGTCAGCGAGCTGGTCGTCGGTCAGTTCCTCGAGTCCCACGCCGAGCTTCTCGGCGATCTGCACGGCCGCCCCCGCCGCCTCGTGGGCATCGCGAAACGGAACACCTTGTCGCACCAGCCATTCAGCGATGTCGGTGGCCAGGGTGTAGCCGGCCGGGGCCAGTGCCGCCATGCGCGCGACATCGAAGGTCAAGGTGCTCACCAGCCCGGCCATCGCCGGCAGCAGCAGTTCGAGCTGTGTCACCGAGTCGAAGACCGGCTCCTTGTCTTCTTGGAGGTCGCGGTTGTAGGCCAGCGGCTGAGCTTTCAGCGTCGCGAGCAGTCCGGCCAGGTTGCCGATCAGCCGACCGGACTTACCGCGGGCCAGTTCGGCGATGTCGGGGTTCTTCTTCTGTGGCATGATCGAGCTGCCGGTCGACCAGGAGTCGTGCAGGGTGACGTAGCCGAATTCGGTTGAGCTCCAGATGATGACATCTTCAGCGAGACGAGACAGATCGACGCCGATCATCGCCAAGACGAACGCCGCCTCAGCGGCGAAATCGCGCGACGCGGTGGCATCGATCGAGTTGTCAGCGGCTGCGGCGAAACCGAGTTGTCCCGCGATCGCGTCGGGGTCTAGGCCGAGCGACGAGCCGGCCAAAGCCCCAGAACCGTAAGGGGATATCGCGGTGCGCGCATCGAGGTCGACGATCCGGTCGACGTCGCGGAGCAACGGATGGGCATGGGCCAGCAGGTGGTGCGCCAGCAGGATCGGCTGAGCGGACTGCATGTGGGTCTTACCCGGCATGACCGCAGTCGGATGTGCGGCTGCCTGGGCGGCTAGCGCGCCGACCAGGTCCAACGCGCCGGCGGCCACTCGACGGATCGCGTCACGCAGCCACATCCGAAACAGCGTGGCCACCTGGTCATTTCGCGAACGTCCTGCTCGCAACCGTCCGCCCAGCTCGGGCCCGACCCGATCGATCAGACCGCGTTCCAGTGCGGCATGCACGTCCTCGTCGATGACCAGCGGGGTGAAGCTGCCGTCCGCGACGTCATCGGCGAGGCTGTCCAGACCGGCGAGCAGCCCGTCCCGCTGATCCTCGGTGAGCAGCCCGGCGTTGAACAGCACAACAGCGTGCGCCTTGGACGCGGTGACGTCATAGGGCGCCAGCACCCAGTCGAAGTGGGTGGATCGGCTCAGCGCCGCCAGCGCATCAGACGGGCCGTCAGCGAACCGACCACCCCACAGCGATCCTTCGTTGGTGCTCACTGTTGGTCGGCAGCCAGATCCCGGCGGGCGGCAAGCTTGGACGACAACCCGTGCACGTAGACGAACCCCTTGGCCTTGGACTGGTCGAAGGTGTCGCCCTCGTCGTAGGTGGCGAGGTTGAAGTCGTACAGCGACTCGGCACTGCGTCGGCCGTTGACGGCAATGTGGCCGCCGTGCAACACCATCCGAATCTCGCCGGTGACATGCTCCTGGGTCTTCGCGACGAAGGTCTCCAGCGCTGTCTTCAACGGCGAGTACCACAAGCCGTCGTACACCAATTCCGCCCAGCGCTGGTCGGTGTGGCGTTTGAAGCGGCCCAACTCGCGCTCGAGGGTGACGTGTTCGAGTTCGGTGTGTGCGGTGATGAGCACCATCGCGCCCGGCGCCTCGTAGATCTCGCGGCTCTTGATGCCCACCAGACGGTCCTCGACCACGTCGAGACGCCCGACCCCTTGCGCGCCGGCCCGCCGATTGAGTTCTTCGATGGCCTGCAGCACCGAGACCGGCTTGCCGTCGATCGAGACCGGAACGCCGCGTTCGAAGCCGACGATCACCTCGTCGGGCGTATTCCAGTTGACGGTCGGGTCTTCGGTGTAGTCGTAGACATCCTTGGTGGGCGCGTTCCACAGGTGTTCCAGGAAGCCGGTTTCCACCGCGCGGCCCCACACGTTCTGGTCGATCGAGAACGGCGAGCGCTTGGTGACGTTGATCGGGATGGCGTTCTCTTCGGCGAAGGCAATGGCCTTCTCCCGCGTCCAGGCGTAGTCGCGGACCGGTGCCAACACCTCGAGATCCGGTGCCAGCGAGGCGAATCCGACTTCGAAGCGGACCTGGTCGTTGCCTTTGCCGGTACATCCGTGCGCGACGATGCCGCCGCCGTGCTCGCGCGCGGCCGCGACCAGGTGCTTGACGATCAACGGGCGGCTGATCGCCGACACCAACGGGTAGCGGTCCATGTAGAGGGCGTTGGACAAGATGGTGGGCAGGCAGTAGTGCTCGGCGAACTCGTCGCGGGCGTCGACGACAACCGCTTCGACCGCGCCGCAGTCCAGCGCCCGCTGACGAATCAGTTCCATGTCCTCACCGCCCTGACCGAGGTCGATCGCGACAGCGACCACCTCTCGGCCGGTCTCCTTGCCGATCCAGCTGATCGCCACCGAGGTGTCTAAACCGCCGGAATACGCCAAGATGACGCGCTCGGACATGAATTGATCTCCTTAGCTAGTGCGGTTACGTGAGGTCTTGAATCGTGGCCGCGAGTTCTGCGCCCGTCATCGGCTCGCGCGCCGCCACGAAGATGGTGTCATCCCCGGCGATGGTCCCGACGACGTACGGCAGCGCTGCCCGGTCGATCGCGCTCGCCAGATAGTCAGCCGCGCCTGGCGGGGTGCGCAGCACCGCGAGGTTTCCAGTGGCGTCGGTGGACACCAGGACCTCGCTCAGCAGCCGCGACAGTCGTGCGGTCCCCCCGGACACCCCGCGCAGCGGACTGCCGTCTTCGGGCACGACGTAGACGCCGACACCGCCGTCGGCGCCGCGCAGCTTGACCGCGCCGAGGTCTTCGAGGTCACGCGAGAGGGTGGCCTGGGTGACCTCGACGCCGTCGGCGGCCAGCAGCGCGGCCAGCTCGCTCTGGCTGCGGACCTCCGCCGAGGACAGCACCGCCACGATGCGGGCCTGCCGTCCCACCCGGGTGATTTCCGGTGTGGCCTTGGAGCTGGTCCGTGTCATGAGGATCGCTCCAGCAGCCAGACCAGCAGGGCCTTCTGCGCGTGCAGCCGGTTCTCGGCTTCGTCCCATACGGCGCTGTGCGGGCCGTCGAGCACCTCGTCGGTGATCTCGTGGCCGCGGTGAGCCGGAAGGCAATGCAGCACAACGGCTTCCGAGTCAGCCTTGGCAAGCAGGTCGGCGTTGAGCTGGAAAGGGCGGAACGGCCGAACTCGGTCGAGCCCGTCGTCTTCCTGTCCCATCGAGGTCCAGGTGTCGGTCACCAGCACGTCGGCGCCAGACGTCGCGGCGGCCGCGTCCGATGTGACGGTCACCGAGGCCCCGGTTAACTCGGCGCGGCGCTGTGCGTCGGCGAGCACCGAAGGGAGCGGCGCGAAACCTTCGGGCGCGGCGACGGTGACGTGGATGCCCGCGGTGACCCCGCCGAGCATCAGCGAGTGCGCCATGTTGTTCGCACCGTCGCCGTAATACGACATCCGCAGGCCGCGCAGCGACCCTTTGCGTTCGACGAGGGTTTGCAGATCGGCGAGCACCTGGCAGGGGTGGAACTGGTCGGAGAGCGCGTTGACGATCGGCACCGTCGCGGTCGCGGCCATCGCGGTGAGCCGCACCTGTCCGAACGTGCGCCACACGATGGCATCGACGTAGCGGGACAACACTTTCGCGGTGTCCTGCAACGTCTCCTCGCGGCCGAGTTGGGTGCTTCGGCCATCGACGACGACGGCGTGCCCGCCGAGTTGGGCAATACCGACTTCGAAGGAGAATCGGGTCCGGGTGGAGTTCTTGTCGAAGATGACCGCAACCCCGCGAGGTCCTTCGAGAGGGCGCCTGCTGAACGGGTCTTTCTTCAATTCGGCTGCCAATTGGAGGACTTCGGCCTGCTCGTCGGGTGTCAGGTCGTCGTCGCGGAGGAAGTGTCGCGTCATTGAGCACCCTCCGCGGTGTCCAGGATTGCCGGCAGTGCGGTGACGAAGGTGTCGATCTGATGCTCGGTGATGATCAACGGTGGCGCGAGCCGGATGACGTCGGGTGCCGGAGTGTTGACCAGGAACCCGGCGGTGCGGGCGGCCGCTTCGACCTCTTTCGCGACGGGCGCGGTCAGCACCACGCCGCACAACAGGCCCCGCCCGCGGACGTGGTCGACCAACGGGTGATGCAGCGATTCGATGTTGTGGTGCAACGTCTTTCCCAGCACTCCGGCGCGCCGAGTCAGGTCATCACCGGCGATCACCCGCAGCACGGCCAGAGCCGCCGCCGCGCAGATCGGGTTGCCGCCGAAGGTGCTGCCATGCAGGCCGGGGGTCAGCAACTCCGCGGCCGGGCCGATCGCCAGGCACGCCCCGATCGGCAATCCGCCCCCGAGGCCTTTGGCCATCGTCACCACATCGGGAGTGATCCCGTCGTGCTGGTGGGCGAAAAACGTTCCGGTGCGGCCCATTCCGGTCTGCACCTCGTCGAGGACCAGCAGCGCGCCGTGCGCGGCGGTGATCTCGCGAGCGGCGGCCAAATAACCATCCGGCGGGACGATGATGCCGCTTTCGCCCATGATCGGCTCGAGGAACACCGCGGCGGTGTCGTCCCCGACCGCGCCGGCCAGTGCCGCTGCGTCGCCGTACGGAACGTGGCTGACGTCGCCGGGCAGCGGGGCGAACGGCGCCTGCTTGGACGGCTGACCGGTCAGCGCCAATGCGCCCATCGTCCGGCCGTGAAACCCCCCTTGGGCCGCAACCAGTTTCGTCCTGCCGGTGAGACGGGAGAGCTTGAACGCCACCTCGTTGGCCTCGGCCCCAGAGTTGCAGAAGAAGACTCGGGTTTCGGCTTCGGCGCCGAGCAAGCCGACCAGTGCCTCGGCCAGCGCTACACCCGGTTCGGCGGCATACAGGTTGGAGGTGTGCCCCAGCGTCGACATCTGCCTGGTGACCGCATCGATGATGGCGGGGTGCCCGTGGCCGAGCACGTTGACCGCGATGCCACCGAGCAGATCCAGATAGGACTTGCCGTCGACATCGGTGACCACGGCGCCGTTACCGCTTGCCAAGGCCAACGGCGGGACGCCGTAGTTGTTCATCATCACCGCAGACCAACGCTCCTGCAGTTCGTGCGTATGGCGCCGCTCCTCCTCATCGCTGCGCTCTGCATCGTCGCCGCCGCGCGTGCGGGTCATATGCTCACCACCTTCGTGCCGGATCCCTGATCGGTGAACAATTCGACCAGCACACAGTGCTCGACCCGGCCGTCGATGACGTGTGCGCTGGGGACACCGGAGTTCACCGCGTGCAGGCACGCCTCGACCTTGGGGATCATGCCGGTCTCCAGCGTCGGCAGTAGTTGCGCCAATGTGGCGGCGTCGATTTCGCTGGCCAGCGAATCCCGGTTCGGCCAGCGGGTGTAGAGGCCTTCGACGTCGGTGAGCATCAGCAACTTCTCGGCGCCCAGCGCTTCGGCCAAGGCACCCGCGGCGGTGTCGGCGTTGATGTTGTGCACGACGCCGTCGATGTCTGGGGCAAGCGTGGAAACCACTGGGATCCTGTTGGCGGCAATCAAATCCAGCACGACAGCGGGATTCACCTGAGCGATGTTGCCGACCAGGCCGATGTCGGTGTCGATACCGTCGACGCTGACGTTGCGGCGCACCGCGGTGAACAGGTTCGCGTCTTCGCCGGTGACGCCGACGGCATACGGGCCATGGGCGTTGATCATGTTGACCAGTTCGCGGCCGACCTGACCGAACAACACCATCCTCGCCACGTCGAGCACTTCGGGTGTGGTGACCCGGAATCCGCCTTTGAAATCGCCGGCGATGCCCAACCGGGTGAGCATGGCGCTGATCTGCGGGCCCCCGCCGTGCACGACGACGGGGTGAATGCCGCAGTTACGCAGAAACGCCATGTCTGCGGCGAACTCACGCCGCAGCGTGTCGTTGGTCATGGCGTTGCCGCCGTATTTGACGACGACGATCTTGCCGTGCAGCTGGGTCAGCCACGGCAACGCTTCGGCCAGCACCTGGGCTTTGGCTTGGGTGGACAGCGCGGCGGTCATGACGAGTAGGCCGAATTCTCTTCGACGTATGCGTGTGAGAGGTCGGTGGTCTTGATGGCGGCCTGCGCCGTGCCGACTCCGAGGTCGACGAGCACATCGATCTCCATTGCCGACAGGTCGACCTCGCGGGCGCCCGGTGCGCCGACCCCGTCGATGCAGACCGCTGAACCGTTGAACGACACGGTGATCCGGTCGGGGTCGAGTTGCACCGGCGCCATCCCGACGGCGGCGAGCACCCGCCCCCAGTTCGGGTCAGAGCCGAACAGCGCGGTCTTCACCAGGCTGTCCCGCGCTACGACCCGCGCCGCGGTCACGGCGTCGTCTTCGGTCGCCGCACCGGTCACGGTGACGGTGACGCGTTTGGTGACGCCTTCGGCGTCGGCTTGCAGTTGGGCGCACAGATCGGCGCAGACCCGCAGCACCGCGTCGTCGAGATCGGCCTGGCTAGGCGCGATTTCGCTTGCACCTGAGGCCAGTAGCAGCACGGTGTCGTTGGTCGAACAGCTGCCGTCGATGTCGAGCCGGTCGAAAGTCTGCGCGGCGGCGCGACGCAACGCCTCGTCGAGCGCGGCCGGCTGGGCGACGGCGTCGGTGGTGAGAACACACAGCATCGTGGCCAGCGACGGCGCCAGCATGCCGGCGCCCTTGGCCATACCGCCCACGGTCCAGTTGCCGGGATGATGCAGCGCAACCTGTTTGGGCACGGTGTCGGTAGTCATGATCGACCGGGCGGCCTCGTCGCCACCGCTGATTCCGCCGGCCATCTCGCGCACCAGCGTCACGACGCCGGCGAGGATCTTGTCCATCGGCAGGCGGTCGCCGATCAAGCCGGTGGAGCACACCGCGACGTCGATGGCCCCGGTCTCGGTGCCCCACTCCGACAAGGCCGCGGCCAATTTCTCGGCGGTCGCGTGCGTGTCCTGGAAGCCGCCCGGACCCGTGCAGGCATTGGCGCCACCGGAATTCAAGACCACTGCACGAAGCCGGCCGTCGGCGAGCACCTGGCGGGTCCATAACACCGGCGCCGCCTTGACCTGGTTACGGGTGAACACCCCTGCGGCCGCGTGATCGGGGCCCTCGTTGAACACCAGGGCGAGATCGAGCCGGCCGGATGCCTTAATACCGGCAACGATTCCGGCGGCGCGAAAACCGGCCGGAGCCGTGACGCCCTGCGTGCGGACCAACGGTGACATGTCCGCGACTTCAGTCATGGCGCCACTCCTCGATCCCGGCTGCGCCGGCATCTTTATCGTCGGCGCGAGTCACGGCGCCACTCCGACCACCGAAAGGCCTTGGACCTCAGGCCAGCCCAGCGCGAGGTTCATCGACTGCACGGCCGCACCACCGGTCCCCTTGACCAGATTGTCGATTGCCGCGATCGCCACGAACGTCGATGCGTCCTCGTCCACCGCGACCGCGATCTGTGCCGCATTACTGCCGATCACGGAACCGGTGCGCGGCAGTTGCCCCTCGGGCAGTAGATACACGAAAGGCTCATCGTGGTAAGCCTTCTCGTACGCGGCTCGCAGCTGTGACAGCGGCGACTGCGTCCGGGCGGTACAGGTCGCCAGGATGCCCCGCGAGGTCGGGATGAGCACCGGCGTGAACGACACGGTCACATCCTGATCGGTGACCCGGTTGAGTCCCTGAACGATCTCGGGAGTGTGCCGGTGCGCGCCGGCGATGTTGTACGCCCGTGCCGAACCGATGACCTCCGAACCGAGCAGGTCGGACTTCGCCGCCCGGCCGGCACCGGATGTTCCGCTGACCGCGACGACGGTCACGGCCGGGTCGATGAGGTCTGCGGCCATCGCGGGAAACAGAGCCAGCAACGCGGCAGTCGGATAGCAGCCCGGGACGGCGATGCGCCGGGCGTCGCGTAGCGCTTCGCGGCCGCCGGGCAGTTCCGGCAGCCCGTAGGGCCAGGAGCCGGCGTGCGCAGAGCCGTAGAAACGCTCCCACGCGCCCGCGTCGGTCAAGCGGAAGTCGGCGCCGCAATCGATGATCAGCGTCTCCGGACCGAGTTGTTGCGCCAACTCCGCGGAGTGTCCGTGCGGGAGGGCGAGGAAGACGACGTCGTGGTCGTGCAGGAGGTCGACTTCGGTCGGCTCAAGCACCCGCTGTGCCAACGGCAGTAGGTGGGGGTGATGCTCGGCGAGCGCGCTGCCGCTGCTGGCTGCGGCCGTCAGCGCCCCGATCCTCAGACGGCCGTCTTGGTAGGCGGGGTGCCCGAGCAGCAGCCGGAGAACCTCGCCGCCTGCGTAGCCGCTGGCACCGGCTACCGCGACCCGTATTGCCCGCGTCATGACACCCATCGTTGCATGACTATGCACACCGATGCAAACTCATTCTCACCCGGCGATTCAGCCGCGCAGCACGGCGCCGACCCGTTCGGCGGCGCATCGCACTGCCGCGTCGCGAGCGGCGCTGGCCTCGTCTTCGGTCAGGGTGCGGTCCGAGGCCCGAAACCGCAGCGCGAACGTCAGCGATTTACGGTCGTCGCCGACCTGCGGACCGGTGAACACGTCGAACAGCCGGACCTCTTCGAGCAACTCGCCCGCGCCGGCGCGCACGGCGTCCTCCACCGTCCGCGCCTCGACGTCGGCGTCCACCACGAGGCTGACGTCCTGGAACACCGCCGGAAACGGAGACACCCGGGGTGCCGGCAACACATCGACCATCGGCAAGGCGTCGAGGTTCAACTCGACTGCGCAGGTGCCCTTGGGCAGACCGCAACGCTCGATCACCGCGGGGTGCAGTTGTCCGGCGTGCCCGACCACGATCTCGCCGACGAGTACTTCAGCGCACCGGCCCGGATGCCACGGCAGATACCGGGCGGCCCGCAACGCCACCCCAATCCCGCTGGTGGCGGCGATGATTCGCACCGCTTCGAACGCGTCGGCAGCGTCCGCGCGCCGGCCCTGGCCCCACGGGCCGCGCGGCTCGCGCAGCCCGGTCAACGCCACCGCGACGTGTTCGGGCTGGCGCGGCAACGACGCGTCGAGCACGGCGATCTCGTCGTCGGTAGGCCGGCGATCGACCGGGATCAGCCCGACGCCCTTGGTCTGCTCGGTCGGCTGCGCCACCTGCGCGACGGCGAACAGCGCCACGTCCACGATTCCGCGAGAGGTGTTGCGCGCCAACGCCTCGAGCAGACCCGGCAGCAACGTCGTGGCCAGGTGCGGACGATCGGCCTCCAGCGGGTTGATCACCTGGGTGGTGTTACGGCGTTCGTCGTCTGCGGGCAGACCCCATGCGTCGAACACGCCGGCCGGCAGGAACGGCGTCGGCAGGATCTCGACGTAGCCCGACAGCGCCAGTGACTTGCCGATGGCCCGGCGGCGGCGCTGCGTGGCGGACAGCCCCCGGCCGGCCGGAGCCGACGGCAGCACCGACGGTATGGATTCCAGCCCTTGCAGCCGCAGCACCTCCTCGACCAGGTCGGCCGGTTGCAGCAGATCGGGCCGCCAACTCGGCGGCGTCACGGTCAGGCCGTCGCCGGCCTCGGTGACCGCAGCGCCGATTTGAGTCAGCCGCTGGACCGTCGTGCCGTCCGGGTAGCTCACCCCGGCGGTGCGGTCCGGTAGGTCTGCGGCGATCCGGACCGGTGGTAGCGACCAGTCGCCCCGCGGCGGGTCGCCCCGCCAGTCGGTCAGCTTCGGTGAGACCTTGCCGCTGGCGATCTCGGCCAGCAACGTCGCACAGCGGTCCAGCGCCGCCACTGAAATAGCCGGATCGATGTTCCGCTCGTAGCGGCGGGCGGCTTCGCTGGGCAGTCGCAGCCGACGCGCGGTCCGCGAGACCGCGGCCGGATCCCACACCGCGGCCTCCAGCAGCACATCGGTTGAGTCGTCACGCATTTCGGTGCTGCCCGAACCCATCACGCCGCCGATCGCCGCGGTCGCGACCTCGTCGACGATCAGGACGTCGGCCGGATCGAGCCGCCGCTCGACGTCATCGAGCGTCTCGACCGTCTCGCCGGGCCGGGCGAACCGCACGTCGAACCCGCCGGTGATCCGGTTGAGGTCGTGGGCGTGCATCGGATGACCCAGTTCCAGCATCACGTAGTTCGTCACGTCGACGGCGGGCGAAATCGCCCGGATGCCACTGAGCAACAACCGGCGCTGCAACCACCAGGGCGATACCGCAGCCGGGTCGATGCCGGTCACCGGGCGCAACGCAAAGCGGCGGACACCGGTGTCGGGTTGCACGGTCAACGGCCAGGCCTCTGCCTCCCGGGCTAACGCAGGTACCACGTCTCTCGAGGCCGGGTCGATGAAGTCGAGGTCGTAGGCGCACGCGACCTCACGCGCCAGCCCGCGCACCGACATGCAGTAACCCCGGTCCGGCGTGATCGCCAGGTCGAAGACCACATCGTCGAGTTCGAGCACCTCGACGCCACCTGCGCCGGGCTCCGCCGTCCCCGGCGGCAGCACCAGGATGCCGGAATGGTCTCCGGTCAAACCGAGTTCGGCGGCGGAGCAGATCATCCCGTCGGAGGTGCGGCCGTAGGTCGTGCGCGTGGCGATGTGGAACCCGCCGGGCAGCGTTGTGCCGGGCAACGCCACCACCACCAGGTCACCGACAGCAAAATTCGTTGCACCACAGACGATCTCGCGCGGAGAGTCCTCGCCGACGTCGACCGTGCAGGCGCGAATGGGTTTCTTGAACTCGGTGAGCTCCTCGATCGTGGCGACGCGCCCCACTGTCAGCGGGCCATCGACCGGGCCGAGCGTGACGACCTCTTCGACCTCGTGACCGATGCGCACCAGCGCCTGCTCGAGATCGGCGGGCTTCACGTCCCACCCCGGAGCGCCGACGTTGACGACCGCACGCAGCCAGCTGTAGGGAACGCGCATCAGGCCCCCACCCCGAACGGCAACGAGAAGCGGACATCGCCCTCGACCATGTCGCGCATGTCCGGGATGCCGTTGCGGAACTGCAAAGTTCGTTCCAGTCCCATGCCGAACGCGAACCCCGAATACTCGTTCGGGTCAATGCCCGCGGCGCGCAACACATTCGGGTTGACCATCCCGCAGCCGCCCCACTCGACCCAGCCGGCGCCGCCCTTCTTGTTCTCGAACCACACGTCGACTTCGGCCGACGGCTCGGTGAACGGGAAGAAGTGCGGGCGAATCCTAGTCCGTGAATGCGATCCGAACTCGGCGCGCGCGAAGGCGTCGAGGGTTCCCCGCAGATTGGCCATCGACAGGCCGCGATCCACCGCCAGCCCCTCGACCTGGTGGAAGACCGGCGTGTGGGTGGCATCGAGTTCGTCGGTCCGGAATGTGCGGCCGATCGAGATGATGTAGACCGGCAAATCGCGGGCCAGCAGGGTCCGCACCTGCACTGGCGACGTGTGGGTGCGCAACAGCTGCCGGGAGCCGTCCGGCGCGATATAGAAGGTGTCCTGCTCGCTGCGCGCCGGGTGATCGGCGGGGAAGTTCAGCGCGTCGAAGTTGAATTGTTCGGTTTCGACTTCGGGACCCTCGGCCAGTTCCCATCCCATCGCGACGAACGTGTCGGCGATGTGGTCGCCGAGGATCGTGATCGGATGGCGCGCGCCGGTAGGCTGCCGCGTCGACGGCAGCGTCACGTCGATGCGCTCGGCGATCAGCACGGCGGCGTCTCGCTCAGCGCGCAGCGCCGCCAGTCTGTCGTCGTAGCTTTTCTGGACATCACCGCGGGAGCTGTTCACCCGCCGACCGGCATCGGCGCGGTCGTCCTTGGGCACACTGGCCAACGCCTGACGTGCCAACGCCACCGGCGAGCGATCCCCCAGATGCTCGGTCTTGGCGCGGGCAAGGGCGTCCAGATCCGTCGAGGCCGCGAAGGCTTCCCGGGCTGCGTCGACCACGACGGTCAACGCCTCCTGCGACAGGGCTTCCATTGACGGGGGCTTGTCACCCACGCGACGACTCTCCTTATCGGGGTGAGGGCATCAGGCGAACGCGTGGCACCGCGTGACACGCAAGTGCCGATCATATGTGGTGGCATCTCTAACGATCGGAAGCCGTCAGCGGAGTTTTCTCACACGCCGGGCGCGCGCTCGCCGTCCCAGCGTCCCCGCGTGAGTATTTTCGTACAGGTGGCGATGCCTCAGGCCCCTGATCGCGTACCGGCGCAGTACCTGCTGTCGCCGCGCGCGCCGAGCGCGCGCACCCTCATCGACATCCTCTACGAGACCGCAGCGCGCTACCCGGAAGCGGCGGCGATCGACGACGGGACCGTGCAGCTCACTTACAGCGAGCTCATCAGCGACATCGAGGCCAGCGTCGCCTGGCTGGCCGCGCGCGGCATTGGTCGCGGCGACCGGATCGGCATCCGGATGCCGTCGGGCAGCTTCGCGCTGTACGAGGCGATCCTCGCCACGCTGGCCACCGGCGCGGCGTACGTCCCGGTCGACGCCGACGACCCCGACGAGCGGGCCGAGTTGGTCTTCGCCGAGGCCGATGTTGTGGCGGTCCTCACCGAAACCGGCATGATGCGAGGTCCGGGTTCGTCGCGGGGCTGGCGTGCCGGTGCGCCGTTGACCCGAGACGACGCGTGGATCATCTTCACGTCCGGATCGACCGGCACGCCCAAGGGTGTCGCCGTCTCACATCGCAACGCGGCCGCGTTCGTCGACGCGGAGGCGCAGACGTTTGTGCAGGACAACCCGATTGGGCCGGGCGATCGGGTGCTGGCCGGGCTGTCGGTGGCGTTCGACGCGTCGTGCGAAGAGATGTGGCTGGCGTGGCGGCACGGCGCGTGCCTGGTCCCGGCGCCGCGGTCGTTGGTACGCAGCGGTATGGACCTGGGTCCGTGGCTGGTCACCCGCGACGTCACCGTGGTCTCGACGGTGCCGACGCTGGCTGCGCTGTGGCCCGCCGAGGCGCTCGAAGCGGTGCGGTTGCTGATCTTCGGCGGCGAGGCCTGTCCCCCGGAGCTGGCGACCCGGCTCGCGGTCGACGGCCGCGAGGTGTGGAACACCTACGGCCCCACCGAGGCCACCGTGGTCGCCTGCGCGGCCAGGCTGGACGGCGAAGGCCCGGTGCGCATCGGTCTGCCGCTGCCGGGCTGGGACCTGGCCGTGGTCGACGCCCAAGGCCAGCCGGTGAGTCACGGTTCGATGGGTGAGCTGGTGATCGGCGGCGTGGGGTTGGCGCGATACCTGGACAAAGACAAAGACGACGAGAAATACGCGCCGATGCCGACGCTGGGCTGGCGGCGGGCCTATCGCAGCGGCGACCTGGTGAGATTGGACCACGAAGGGCTGATCTTCTGCGGCCGTGCCGACGACCAGGTCAAGGTCGGGGGCCGTCGCATCGAGCTGGGCGAGGTGGACTCGGCGCTGGTGCACCTGCCGGGCGTCAGCGGTGGCGCGGCCGCGGTCCGCCGGACCGGCGCCGGCACGCCGGTGCTGGTGGGCTACGTCGTCAGCGCCGATCCCGAATTCGACATGGCCGCGGCGCGCTCACAACTCGCCGAGCGCTTGCCCGCCGCGTTGGTGCCGCGCCTCGTCCTGGTCGACGAGCTGCCCACCCGCACGTCGGGCAAGATCGACCGCGCCGCGCTGCCCTGGCCGCCACCGGGTGGCGAATCCGAGCAAGCGCCCAGCCTCGGCGGCACGACGGGTTGGCTGGCCGGACTGTGGCGGGACCTGCTCGGAGCCGAATTGACGGGCCCGGAAGCCGACTTCTTTGCGCTGGGCGGCGGCTCGCTCGCCGCGGCACAACTGGTCGCCGCGCTGCGCGGGCGGTATCCACAGGTCACCGTCGCTGACCTGTATGACCATCCGCGACTCGGTTCGCTGGCCGGCTTTCTCGACGAGCTCGCGCCGCCGCCGGAGGTCACCGAGCGGATCGTGCGGCCCACCCCGCGGCTGGCGCAGCTCGCACAGACCGTGTTGGCAGTGCCATTGGCGACGTTGACGGCGTCGGCGTGGGTGACGTGGTTGGCGTTGGGCAACAACGTCGCCCGCGTGCTGCATGTGGTGCCGTGGACCGTCGCGGTGAACTGGTGGCTGGTCGCGGCGGGATTCGTCGCGTTCGTCACGCCGCTGGGCCGGATGACCATCGCGGTGCTGGCCGCGCGACTGTTGCTGCCCAACGTGCAACCGGGCACGTATCGCCGCGGCGGGTCGGTGCATCTGCGGGTGTGGTTGGCCGAGCGGCTCGCCGAGGCCAGCGGCGCCGTGAACCTGGCCGGCGCGCCCTGGCTGGTGTACTACGCGCGCGCTTTGGGCGCCCATATCGGCAAGGGCGTCGATCTGCACTCGATGCCGCCGGTCACCGGGCTGTTGACACTCGGGCACCGCAGCGCGGTGGAACCCGAGGTGGATTTGTCCGGACACTGGATCGACGGCGACGCCTTTCACATCGGTGCGATCACCATCGGCAACGACGCGACGATCGGTGCGCGGACCACGCTGTTGCCCGGCGCGACCGTCGGCAAGAACGCTGACGTGGCTCCCGGTTCGGGGGTCATGGGGAAAGTCAAGAGCCGCCAGTACTGGAAGGGATCGCCGGCGGTGAAGTCCGGTCGGGTGAAGCACCCGTGGCCCGACGAACGGCCGCCGCGCCGTACCCATTGGGTCGTGGGGTATGCCCTGACGTCGGCTCTGCTGGCCGGTCTGCCGCTACTCGGACTGGCGACGTGTCTCGGGGTGATCGGACTCGGAGTCCGGCACAGTCACCGCTTGTCCGAGGCGATCGTGCCCGCGCTGCTGTGGACTCCGGTCGCCGCGGTCGCCGCCCTGGCGGTGTATGCGCTGGTGACGGTCGTTGCGGTGCGACTACTCTCCCTCGGTCTGCGGGAGGGCTACCACCCGGTACGCAGTCGCAGCGGGTGGCAGCTGTGGGCGACCGAACGGCTGATGGACGGCGCACGCAACTACCTGTTCCCGCTGTACGCAAGCCTGCTCACACCGGCGTGGCTGCGGCTGCTGGGCGCCAAGGTGGGGCGCGGCACCGAGGTCTCGACCGTCTTGCTGATCCCCAAGTTCACCGTGATCGAGGACGGTGCGTTCCTGGCCGACGACACCATGGTCGCGTCCTACGAGCTGGGCGGTGGGTGGATCTACGCGGCCACGACGACGGTCGGGCGACGCGCCTTCCTGGGCAATTCGGGTATCACCCAGCCGGGTCGCCGGGTGCCCGAGGACGGATTGGTCGCGGTGTTGTCGGCGGCTCCGCCGAAGGCCAAACGCGGTTCGTCGTGGCTGGGCAGCCCGCCGATGCGGCTGCGCAGACGTCCGGCCGATACCGACGCCGCCCGCACCTACGAACCATCGTGGCGGTTGAAGGCGATGCGGGCGACGGTGGAGTCGTGGCGGCTGGTGCCGGTGATGGTAACGGTCGCGATCGGGCTGGCGGTGCTGGGTGTATTGCAGGCATTGACAAGGATTTTCGGTATCTGGTGCGCGGCACTGTGCGGCGGCTTGGTGCTGCTGGCCGCGGGCGGGATCGCCGCAGTCGTGACCGTCGCCGCGAAATGGCTGCTGGTCGGCCGGATTCGGGCGGGCGAGTTCCCGCTGTGGTCGTCCTTCGTGTGGCGCAATGAGCTCGCCGACACCTTCGTGGAAACCGTTGCGGCACCGTGGTTCGCCCGCGCGGCCAGCGGGACACCGGCGCTGAACCTGTGGCTACGCGCGCTGGGGGCCAAGATCGGGCGCGGAGCGTGGTGTGACAGCTATTGGCTGCCTGAGGCCGATCTGGTGACGCTGGATCGCGGCAGCACCGTCAACCGCGGCTGCGTTGTGCAGACCCACCTGTTCCACGACAGAATCATGCGGATGGATGCCGTCGTGCTGGAACCCGGTTCGACCCTCGGCCCGCACGGCGTCGCGCTGCCGTCGTCCCGGCTCGGCGCGGGCGTGACGGTCGGCCCCGCGTCGCTGGTGGTGCGCGGCGACGAGGTGCCGCCATCGACACGTTGGCAAGGCAACCCGATCAGGCCGTGGAAGGACGTCGCCCGCGACAAGACCGGCAAGAAGTCCGGGCGCGGCGCCGAGGACACCGCGGCGTGAAATCAACTGCCAAAAAGGCAGCGCCGCGGAAGGTTTCACACAGCGCGCCGCAGCCGGTGATCGATCCTTACCTGCCGAAGAACGGCAATGTCGGCTATCGGGTGTCGCGCTACGAGCTGGATCTGGAATACAAGGTCGCGATCAACCGGCTATCGGGATCGGCGACGATCACCGCGGCGACGCTGACTGAGTTGACGGAGTTCACTCTCGACCTGTCCGACGCGATGACGGTGTCGAAAGTGCTGGTCAATAGTAAGCGCGCGGCTCACTTCGACACTCGCGAGCGCAAATTGCGCATTCGGCTGGCGTCGAAGCTGCCGTCGGGAGCGGCGATGTCGATCGTCGTGCACTACCGCGGTGCACCGCGGCCGATCCGGTCGTACTGGGGTGACGTCGGTTTCGAGGAGCTGACCAATGGTGCCCTGGTCGCCGGGCAACCCAACGGCGCGGCGTCGTGGTTTCCCTGTGACGACCACCCCAGCGCCAAGGCTTCCTATCGCATACAAATCAGCGCCGACAATCCCTATCGGGTGATCGCCAACGGCAAGCTGGTGTCGCGGCGAAGGCGCGCCGCGCAAACCATCTGGGCCTACGAGCAACCAGAACCGACGTCGACCTACCTCGTCACCCTGCAGATCGGGATGTACGAGGCCGTGCAACTGGCCAGCACACCGGTGCCGATGAATGCCGCACTGCCCGACCGGCTGCGGCGTAATTTCGATCACGACTTCGCTCGTCAGCCGGAGATGATGGCGCTCTTCGTCGAATTGTTCGGCCCCTATCCGCTGGCGAACGGTTACGCCGTCGTCGTGGCCGACGATGCATTGGACATCCCCCTTGAAGCGCAAGGGGTTTCGATATTCGGGGCCAATCATTGCGACGGTTCGCGCAGCAGCGAGCGGCTCGTTGCCCACGAGCTGGCCCATCAGTGGTTCGGCAACTCGGTGACAGTGCGGCAGTGGCGCGACATCTGGCTGCACGAGGGATTCGCCTGCTACGCGGAGTGGTTGTGGTCGGAGCACAGCGGCGGACCCCACGCCGATGAGCTCGCCCGCGGTTACCACGACAAGCTGCGCAAAGCGCCGCAGAATCTGCTGCTCACCGATCCGGGGCCCCGCCGCATGTTCGACGACCGGGTCTACAAGCGCGGCGCGCTGACCCTGCACACGTTGCGCCGTCAACTGGGCGACGATAAGTTCTTCGCGCTGCTCAAGGATTGGACGACGCGGTACCGCCATGCCAGCGTCGTCACGGAGGATTTCACAACGCTGGCCGCCGACTACAGCCACGACTCGCTGGCGCCGCTGTGGGATGCCTGGCTGTACTCGCGGGCCGTGCCCTAGCGAGACCTCAGCCGTTGAGCGCGGGCTCCGGCGGCGGCGCGGCCATTTCCACCCGTCGCCGCGACGCACGCGACCGCGTCATCAGCTCGGCCGTCACCGCGCCCACAACGCCGACGACAACCGCGGCCACCGTCGACCAGGAGCCATGTACCAACAAGAAGAAGCCGAAGATCGCCGACACAGTCAGCAGCAGGCACCGGGTCTGCGTCCACCGTGCCGGGCCACCCAGCCGCAGAGAGACCAACATGCCCAACATCAGCGCGACGGAATGGCCGACGTCGGTAAAGTCCTCGCCGAGCACTGCGGCAGCGATGCCGACCGGCACCCACCAACCGATCCAGGCCGGCCGCCAGCGGGACGGTATCGCCGCCGTCAGCGCGCCCAGCACCGCCACGGCGCCATAGCTCACCCCGACATCGCTGGCCCGCGCGATTTTCAACGGCAGCCAGTGCAGCTCGATCGCGGCGGTCAGGCCGCAGGCAACCAGCAGCGTGGCGCCGATGTGGCCGGTGACGAACACCAGGGCCAGCCGCCCGCTGCGCCAGATCAGCTCAGCCAGGGCGAGCAGACACACCAGGCAGGGCAGCCAGAAGTACATCGGACCGGCATCGGTGACGAACGCGCTGCCGAACAAGGTTTCCAAGTTTCCGTGCGCGAGGTTGTGCAGATTGGTGCTGGACTGCGCGATGACCCGGGCGCGCACCCGGGGACCGAGTTCCACGAGAGCCGCGCTGACACCCACCAGCAGGGCTGTATAGCCCAAGGTGATGCGCACGCTCGAGAGCCGCGACAGGGTCCGCATTATCATCGCTATCTACTATGCCTGCGGATCGTCGTCATCCGCGCTGTCCAGACCTGAGACATCCCTGACAGTTTCTCTGGACGGCTTGAGCCGATAGATGGCCAAGTCGGACGGTAGACCTGCGGGTTTAGCCGCAAAGACCGGCCGGTGCACCCGCTTGGCGGCGACTCCCAAAGCGTCCAGGTCTTCTTGCTTGAGGCAGTCCAATGTGATCCCGGACACCATCACGCCGCCTCGAGTGGCCCGCTCCATCACCCGCGCGGCGATGTTGACGTCCACGCCGAGCCAGTCGGCGGCCAAGCGCTGCGGCCGCCCGGTGTGAATACCGACCCGCATTCTGGGTTTGTAGCCGTCGACATCGACCGACTTCAGCGCGCGCTTGGCCTCCAGGACCGCGCTGACAGCGACGAGCGGGTCGGAGAACACCGCCATGGTGCCGTCGCCCATGCGCTTGACGATGTGCCCACCCGCGTCCAGCAGCGGCGGTTCGATGGCGCGCGCCACCTGCCGTAACAGCTTGAGCGTGGCGTCGTCGCCGGCGTGCAACGACCAGGTCGAGAAATTCACCAGGTCGGTAAACACCAAGGTGACTTCCTGGTTCGCCGGGCGGCGGGAGACCGTTTCGGTCAACGCCTGCCACATTTGCAGCGCACCGAGACCGACCTCGCGCGACGCACCACCCCGCTCGCCCAGCAGGCGACCGGCCGCACGGGCGGCGGCACGCGGTCCGCCGTCACCGGCCATCGACAGTGGGTCACCGAAATCGGGATCGCCGGGCAATGCACGCCGGGCGCGGCGCACGACCCCGATCAGGCCGGAGCTCTGGTTAGTACTACGCAACCACTCCGCCGCACCACGCAAAGACACAGGCGAACCATGCCGCGAACCGGGCGGATCCGGCGTAGTCACCGTTTGCCCGGGCTCACGCGATGCCGGATCGGGCCCTGGTTCCACAATCGTCAGGGTATGTGGTGTTCGGAGAGAGCGGCAACGACCGCGGTGGTGGCGTCCGCCACGCTCTGGGATTAACCGCCTGATCACGGGGGGACGACGCCCGTGTCGACACTCGGTAACCGGAAGCCACGGCACGCCTGCAGGTCGTAGACAACATGTATTGTCAACATTTATCGCGTTCTCATCATCGCCCATCGAGGCCAGGAGGCTGTGATGACAGTGACGACGGCGAAGTCATCGCGCACTGCGGCTCGACGCGCGTCGGTCCACCGCGATCACCAGACGGCGGCCGAGCCTTCTCCGCTCGGGCCGGATTCACTGACCTGGAACTAGGGCCCCAAAAAAGCCGCGTAAGGCGGCCTAGCGATCAGGCCTGCGCCCGCGAGCTCTGGTAGAGGCAAATTGCCGCTGCTGCCGCAACATTCAGGCTCTGGGCTTCGCCGGCCATCGGAATGGTCACTCGAGTATCGGCCCGAGCGGCCAATTCGGCCGATAAACCGTGGGCCTCGGCGCCGAACAGCCAGGCCGTCGGCGTCGCGAGCTCGGCATCGTCGAGCGAGACTTCGCCGTCCACGGTGGTGGCCAGAATCTGTAAACCGGCGGCGTGCAGTGCGGCGACTGCCGCACCCGCATCCGGCGCGACGACGACCGGCACGGAAAAGACGCTGCCCGCCGATGCTCGCAAGCACTTGCCGTTATACGGGTCCACGCCGTGGCCGGCGAAAATCACTGCGGCGGCACCCATTGCGTCGGCGATGCGGATCAAGGTACCCGCGTTGCCCGGTTCGCCGATCTCCACGCCGACGGCGACCAGCCGGGGCGCGCCGGCCAGCACCTCCTCCAAACCAGTGGAGGGCAGCTCGCATACCGCCGTCAGCCCTGCCGGAGTCACGGTGTCCGACAGAGCTTTTGCCGCCCGCTCGGTCACCGGGTGGACCGTGGCGGCTTGGCCCGCAAGCAGAGCTGCGTAACGCTGCTCGGCCGCCTCGGTGACGAAGATCTCGCGAACCAGCCCGCGCCGCGATGCGGCCTCGACCAAGTTGGCGCCCTCAACCAGAAACAGCTGTGAACGGCGTCGGGTGATCTGTCGATGCAGTTTGACCGCAGCGACCACCCGGGCCGATCGTTCGGTGAGCACCGGCACGAGTCGTTTCCGGCGGAAAGGGTTAGGCGGCCTCTCCAGACGGCGCGTTGACGTCGTCGGGCAGTGCGGCGCGCGCGACGTCGACCAGCGCGGTGAACGCCGCCGGATCACTGATCGCGATGTCGGAGAGGTTCTTGCGGTCAACCTCGACGCCGGCAGCCTTGAGGCCCTGGATTAGCCGGTTGTAGGTGATGTCGTTAGCGCGGGCTGCCGCGTTGATCCTCGAGATCCACAACTTGCGGAACTCACCCTTCCGTGCGCGACGGTCGCGGTAGGCGTAGGTCAGTGAATGCAGTTGCTGCTCTTTGGCTTTGCGGTAGAGGCGGGACCGCTGGCCGCGATAGCCTTTGGAAGCCTTCAGGATGGTGCGGCGCTTTTTGTGGGCGTTGACTGCCCGCTTTACGCGTGCCATGGGGTGTTCCTATTCGTTCGGATGGACGTAGTGGTGTTCCGGCGCTGTATCGGTCGCCGGTCAGCCGTTCAGCATCTTGTTGACCCGCTTGGTGTCGTTAGCCGCCACGACGGTACGTCCATCCAGTCGTCGCGTCCGCTTGGTCGGCTTGTGCTCGAGCAAGTGGCGGCGGCCGGCTTTCTCGCGGACGATTTTCCCAGTTCCGGTGCGACGGAATCGCTTCGACGCGCCGCTGTGGGTCTTGGCCTTAGGCATCTGTGTAGGTCCTCTGTCTTATCTGGTTAGTTCGGCGACGGTTCGGTGTCGCTCTTGGGTGCGGCCTGCTGCGTGGGGCCACTGGCATCTTCGGCGGCACGGGCACGCGTCTTCGCGCCGCGGTGCGGTGCCAGCACCATCGTCATGTTGCGTCCGTCCTGCTTGGCGGTGGTCTCGACGAATCCGTAGTCGGCGACATCGGCGCCCAGGCGTTGCAGCAGCCGGTACCCCAATTCGGGCCGCGACTGCTCGCGTCCACGGAACATGATGGTCACCTTTACTTTTGCTCCCGCCTCCAGGAACCGGATCACGTGACCCCTTTTGGTCGCATAGTCGTGATCGTCGATCTTGGGTCGCAACTTCTGCTCTTTGACGACGGTCTGCTGCTGGTTCTTGCGGGACTCCCGCTCCTTTTGCGCCGTCTCGTACTTGAACTTGCCGTAGTCCATGATCTTGCAAACCGGTGGTTTGGCATTCGGGGCAACTTCGACAAGGTCGAGATCGGCGTCCGCGGCGACGCGAAGAGCGTCTTCGATACGCACAATGCCCACCTGCTCCCCTCCTGGTCCGATCAGGCGGACTTCAGGTACGCGGATGCGTTCGTTGACGCGGGTCTCAGTGCTGATGGGGCCTCCCTAGGCTTGCCGGCCCGGCTTCATCGCTGGGCTGTTCTGTTCCAAGCCACCGCCACCCAGGTCAGCCTGGAGTCAGCATCGGAAATCACGCCATCAGCAAAAAAGCCCTGCTGAGCAGGGCCCGGTGCCGACCGATCACGGCAAAAGCCGCCTGCACAATGCAGAACCGACACAGTGTGTGTGTCAGTGACCGGACCGTTGAGCCTTGACAAGGTCATGTGGCCAACGGTGGGAGTGGGTCTCCACTTGCTGTCTCTGGTCTTCACCGGAGACGGTCGCGAACAGGAGTTTAGCAGTCATGACGCCATCCTCGGAATTCCCGCCGCAGACGCGGGCACAGGAACGAGACGGCCGTCCCGCGAATCGGCTGACGACACGAGCAGTTCGAAGTCCCCCTTGCATAGGCATTCCATAGCAACTGCGAATATCCTCGCCGTCTGTGACCCTCACTGCCTCTCGCTCACTAAGCCAGCCGAGATCTCGGCTTCGCTGGGTGCCCGCAGCGGCTGGCTGGACCGTCGGCGTCATTGCAACGCTGTCGCTGATCGCGAGCGTGTCCCCGGTGATCCGGTGGGTGATCAGGGCGCCTCGCGAGTTCATCAACGACTACGTCTTCAACTTCCCTGACACCAGCTTTGCCTGGTCCTTCGTGCTGGCGTTGCTCGCCGCCGCGCTCACCGCGCGCAAACGCGTCGCATGGTGGGTCCTCAACCTCAACCTGCTGATCGCCGCGGGGCTGAACGTCGCGGGCCTGACCGCCGATCATGTCAGTCCTGCCCGAGCTCTCGGCGAGTTGCTCGGGCTGGGCCTGCACCTGGCTGCGCTGGCGCTGCTGATGCTGTCCTACCGGGAATTCTGGGCCAAGGTCCGCCAGGGTGCGCTGTTCAAGGCCGCCGGGGTGCTTTTGGCCGGGTGGGCGGTCGGCATCGGGGTGTCCTGGGTTCTCGTGGAGATGTTCCCGCGCTCACTGGCCGTCGACGACCGGCTGTTCTATGTGGTGAACCGGGTCGTCGGATTCGCCGTGGTCGCGTCGGCCTCGTTCAGCGGCCGCCCACCCGTCATCCTCAACGCGTTGTTCGGCTTGTTCAGCGCGATGGCGTTGATCGCCGCCGCGATCGTCCTGTTCCAGTCGCAGCGTTCCGACAACGCGCTCACCGGTGAGGACGAGTCCGCAATCCGCGGGTTGCTGGAGTTGTGGGGCAAAAACGACTCGCTGGGCTACTTCGCGACCCGCCGCGACAAGTCGGTGGTTTTCGCGCCCAGCGGCCGCGCGGCGATCACCTACCGCGTCGAGGTCGGAGTTTGCCTGGCCAGTGGGGACCCGATCGGTGACCCACGGGCTTGGCGGCAGGCCATCGACGCCTGGTTGGCGTTGTGCCAGAGCTATGGCTGGACGCCGGGCAATATGGGAGCGAGTTCGACGGGGGCCAAGGCATTTCGCGAGGCCGGCCTGAACGCGCTGGAACTCGGCGACGAAGCGATTCTGCAGACGTCCCAGTTCGGGCTCTCCGGACGAGAGATGCGCGGGGTGCGTCAGGCGGTGACGCGGGCACGGCGCGCGGGGCTGACGGTGCGCGTTCGGCGGCACTCCGACATCGAGCCCGGCGAGATGGCGCAGGTGACGGAACGGGCTGATACCTGGCGGGACACGCAGGAAGAGCGCGGCTTCTCGATGGCGCTGGGCCGGCTGGGCGATCCGGCCGACGGCGACTGCCTTCTGGTGGAAGCCATTTCGCCTGACGAGACGGTGGTGGCGATGCTGTCGCTGGTGCCGTGGGGGCGCAACGGCGTTTCCCTCGATCTCATGCGTCGCTCCCCGCACTCCCCCAACGGCACCATCGAGTTCATGGTCAGCGAACTCGCGCTGCACGCTGAGCGCATCGGCATCAGTCGGATCTCGCTGAACTTCGCGATGTTCCGATCCGCGTTCGAGCAGGGGGCCCAACTGGGTGCCGGCCCGGTAGCGCGGCTGTGGCGCGGTTTCCTGCTCTTCTTCTCCCGCTGGTGGCAATTGGAGACGCTGTACCGCTCGAACATGAAGTACCAGCCCGACTGGGTGCCGCGCTTCGCCTGCTACGAAGACGCCCGGATGGTTCCGCGAGTCGGCGTCGCTTCGTCGATAGCGGAAGGCTTCCTGGTGTTGCCTTTCGCCCGGCGCGACGAACAGCACACCGGCCACCATCCGTCGGTGCCCCCGACACTGTTGGCGACCGGGTTGCTGCAGCGCGACGGCTCCGCACCGGATGTGTCGGCGTTGCAGGAGGCCGACTTCGGCGACAGCGACGACCGGGATCGCCGACTACCGGAGCAGATGCGTGTCCGGCTGTCCAAATTGAAGATGCTGCAGGACAACGGGATCGACGCTTATCCGGTTGGGCAGCCGCCCAGTCACACCGTCGCCCAGGCGCTGGACAGCGACGACCAGACCACGGTGTCGGTGTCCGGACGGGTACTGCGGATCCGGGACTTCGGTGGCGTGCTGTTTGCGCAGCTGCGGGACTGGTCAGCCGAAGTCCAACTGCTGCTGGAGAATTCGATTTCGGAGCAGAGTTGCACCGCCGATTTCACGAGGGCCATCGACCTCGGTGACCTGATCGAAGTGACCGGGCAGATGGGGTACAGCAAGACGGGCACCCAGTCGCTGATCGTGCGCAGCTGGCGGCTGATCGGCAAATGCCTGCGACCGCTGCCGAACAAGTGGAAAGGGCTGACCGATCCCGAAGCGCGGGTGCGCAGCCGTTACGTCGACCTGGCGGTCAACGCCGAATCGCGCGAGCTGATCGCGTCCCGCAGCAGCGTGCTGCGAGCGATCCGAGACACATTGAACGGCAAGGGATTCCTCGAGGTCGAAACCCCGATCCTGCAGCAGATCCATGGTGGCGCGACCGCTCGCCCGTTCATCACCCACATCAACAGCTACGACCTCGACCTGTACCTGCGGATCGCGCCCGAGTTGTACCTCAAGCGGCTGTGTGTCGGCGGACTGGAGCGGGTGTTCGAACTCGGTCGGGCATTCCGCAACGAAGGTGTCGACTTCAGTCACAACCCCGAATTCACGTTGCTGGAGGCCTATCAGGCGCACGCCGACTACACGACCTGGATCGACGGCACCCGGGAGCTGATTCAGAACGCCGCCCAGGCCGCCAACGGCGCTCAGGTGGCGATGCGGCGTGGTACCGGCGATAACGACGCCCTGGAAAGAGTCGACATCTCCGGCGTCTGGCCGGTGAAAACCGTGCACGACGCCGTGTCTGAGGCGCTCGGTGAGCACATCGACCCCAGTACCAGCCTGTCCGAATTGCGCAAATTATCTGACGCCGCGCAGATCCCGTACCTGGCGCGGTGGGACGCCGGCGCGGTGGTGCTGGAGCTTTATGAGCACCTGGTCGAAGACCGAACCGAGCACCCGACCTTCTACATCGACTTCCCGCTGTCGGTCTCGCCGCTGACCCGGCCGCACCGCAGCAAAGCCGGCGTCGCCGAACGGTGGGACCTGGTGGCCTGGGGCGTCGAACTGGGCACCGCCTACAGCGAACTGACCGACCCGGTCGAGCAGCGCCGCCGCCTCCAAGAGCAGTCCCTGCTGGCCGCGGGGGGCGATCTGGAAGCGATGGAACTCGACGAGGACTTCCTTCAGGCGATGGAATACGCCATGCCGCCGACCGGCGGCATGGGAATGGGTGTTGACCGGGTGGTCATGCTCATCACCGGTCGCAGCATCCGTGAAACGCTGCCGTTCCCGCTCGCCAAACCGCGCTGAGCGCCGACCGAAGACCGCCGCGCTTGTGGTGAGCAAAACTCGTGCTCACGGCACCAAAAAGGGCCACAATGGGGGGCGTGACGGGTTCAACGACGAACCTCGCGATTGCGGTGCTGTTCGACAACCACACTTCCCTGATGCACGGGTGGGTCCCCGGAGTAGTTCAGGCCATCTCGGTGGCCTTGATGCTGGTGACCATCGGTTGGCGATCACGGCGGTGGCGATTGGTATCGCTACCAGCGGCGGCGCTGCTGGGCGCGGCCTTGGCCACCTGGTCCCATTGGTACATCGACAACCGTGGTCTGGCGGACGACCCCGCGCCGCAGCCACTGTGGTGGTGGATCGCCGTCACTGGTGCCGCCGCCGCGATCGTCGTCCTGGGCTGGCGCAGCGCACGTTGGTGGCGGCGCAGCGCCTCGCTGCTGGCCGTGCCTCTGTGCCTGCTCAGCGCCGCACTGACGCTCAACTTGTGGGTCGGATATCTCCCCACCGTGCAGACGGCGTGGGACCAACTGACCGCCGGCCCGCTGCCGTATCAGACCGATGCGGCCAGCGTCAGCGCTATGGCGGCGACCGGCATTCAGCCCGCGCACGGCAGCGTCGTGCCGGTGACGATCCCCGACGACGCGTCGCATTTCAAACATCGCGGTGAGCTCGTCTACCTGCCGCCGGCGTGGTTTTCCAGTCCCCCAACGGCACATCTGCCGACCGTGATGATGATCGGCGGCGAATTCAACACACCCGCCGACTGGTTGCGGGCCGGCAACGCGGTCAAGACCATTGACGACCTGGCCGCCACTCACGGCGGCAATGCGCCGGTGTTCGTCTTCGTGGACTCCGGAGGGGCGTTCAACAACGACACCGAGTGCGTGAACGGCAGCCGTGGCAACGCCGCCGACCACCTCACCAAAGATGTTGTGCCGTACATGGTCTCGAAGTTCGGTGTCAGCCCCGAGGCGAAACATTGGGGCATCGTCGGCTGGTCCATGGGCGGCACCTGTGCGCTCGACCTCACGGTAATGCATCCGGATGTGTTCAGCTCATTCGTCGACATCTCCGGCAACATGGGCCCGGAAGCCGGCACCAAGGCGCAGACCATCGCCCGGCTGTTCGGCGGCAACGCCAAAGCGTGGGCAGCGTTCGATCCGGCCACCGTCATCGCCAGACACGGCCACTACGAAGGCGTTTCGGGCTGGTTCGACGTTTCGTCGAGCAATGTTCCGAAGCATCGCCGCAGTCTGACTGTGACGGACGCCGGCGATGCCGGACTGAATGGTCAGGACGTCATCCGGAACTTCAACGACCAGACCGTGGCGGCCGAGTCGTTGTGTGACCTCGGCCGCGCCAACGGGATCAACTGCGCGATCGTGTCGCAGCCTGGCAAACACGATTGGCCGTTCGCCGGCACCGCTTTCGCCACGGCGCTGCCGTGGTTGGCCGGCCGACTGGGCACACCCGGGGTGCCGCGGACCGCGTTGCCGTCCTCGTGGCCTTCTGCTCCACACGCCGAGCCTGTCGGCAGGTAGCGTAAGACCGTGCCTGACGAACCGGACAATCCCGACGTCGATCCCGGCTACACGACGTCTGGCGTGCCGACCTTCGACTCGGTCCGCGAGAAGATCGAGGGCCGCTACCAAACATCTCTCGGCGCAGAAGAATTGGATGCCGAGAGCCCCGAAGGCCGCGACGTCGATGACCAGTACGAAGCTCGGCAACGCGCGGCGGCCGATCGGCTGGCCGAGATCCGCAAATCGATGCGCGACGACACCCACTGAGCCGGCGAGCGGAGCTGGGTGCGCACATTCAGTGACGCCGAGCGGCGGACACGCTTGGTGAGTAGGCACTTCGCCTCACTACCCGACACCGTGAGTGGCGCGACAGCCGCCCTTGCCGGGCTGCACGCCACCGACCCCGCCACACCCTTCCTCTCGCTGTGGGCGCGGCGCCCCGGCTTTGTTGTCGGCGATCTCGAGCACGAGCTCTACCAGAGCCGTTCGGTGGTAAGGCATCTGGCGATGCGAAGGACCCTGTGGGTCGTCAGCGCGGACGACTTGTCGATCATCCAGTCCGCCGCCAGCGACCGGGTTGCCGCCAACGAACATCGCCGCCTCGTCCTCGACGTAGAAAAGACCGGGATCGCAGCCGACGGCGAACGGTGGCTGGAGGCGGCCGGGTCAGCCGTGTTGGCCCATCTGGGCGGACACGGGCCCCTCAACAGCACCGAACTGCGTTCCGCGCTCCGCGAAATCGACGGGATGTACGACCCGGCGCCTGGAAAACCTTGGGGTGGAATGGTTCCGCTGGCCCCGCGGGTTTTGACGGTGCTCTCGGCGCGCGGTGCGATCGCGCGCGGACCCAACGACGGCGCCTGGACCACGTCGCGGCCGCGTTGGGTCCGCACCGAAGACTGGATCGGTGAGCGCACCGGGGTGGCTGACGCACACACAGAACTCGTTCGCCGGTGGCTGCGCACGTTCGGACCCGCGACCGTCGCCGACATCAAGTGGTGGTTCGGCACCACAGTGACTGCGACGCGGAAAGCGTTGGCCGACATCGGCGCAGTCGAGGTCGGGCTGAGCACTGGCCCCGGCTACGCGCTGCCCGACGATCTGGAAAGCGAACCGGGGGTCCCGCCACTGGCCGCGCTCTTGCCAGGCCTGGACGTCACTACGATGGGCTGGTTCGATCGCGATTGGTATCTCGGCGCGCATCGGGGCACGGTGTTCGATCGCAACGGCAATGCCGGCCCGACCACCTGGTGGGACGGCCGGATAGTCGGCGGCTGGTATCAGGACGGGGATGCCCGCGTGCACCTGCAACTCCTCGAAGACCCAGGGCGCGGTGGGCGCAATGCTCTCGAGGAACGGGCCGTCGAACTCACGGCGTGGCTTGACGGCGTACAGGTGAAGCCGCGGTTTCCGTCGCCGCTGTTGAAAGCCGTCCGTTAAGCGCTGACCTTGCGGCGCTTGGTCGATCGCGAAGCGGTGGCGGGAGTGCCGGCCAGTGTCTCCGCCAGGAACTTGCCGGTGTAGCTCTCCGGCACCGCCGCGACGTCTTCCGGCGTGCCTTCGGCGACGATGGTCCCGCCACCTGCGCCGCCCTCGGGTCCCATGTCGATGATCCAGTCCGCCGTCTTGATCACGTCCAGGTTGTGTTCGATGACGATCACCGTATTGCCTTTGTCGACAAGGCCGTTGATGACGTCCAGCAACTTGCGGATGTCTTCGAAATGCAGTCCGGTCGTAGGCTCGTCGAGGATGTAGATCGTGCGTCCGGTGGAACGCTTCTGCAACTCCGACGCCAGCTTCACGCGCTGCGCTTCGCCGCCGGACAGCGTCGGCGCCGGTTGGCCCAGCCGCACATAGCCGAGTCCGACATCGACCAGCGTCTTGAGGTAGCGGTGGATGCCGGTGATCGGCTGGAAGAAGTCCGACGCCTCCTCGATCGACATGTCGAGCACCTCGGAGATGGTCTTGCCCTTGTAGTGCACCTCCAGGGTTTCCCGGTTATAGCGGGCGCCCTGACAGACCTCGCACGGCACATACACGTCCGGCAGGAAGT